>PPYE01740482.1_pt1 | contig 16379 bp, 18 predicted proteins | sample 1559881 | NCBI WGS metagenome assembly PPYE01 (sample SAMN08240022, study PRJNA423297) | Human gut metagenome, whole genome shotgun sequencing project. | reverse complement strand
ACGGCAAGATCGTGCTGGCCGCCGTCTCTTATAATGCCGGCGTCATGCCCGCCATGGAGGATTTCCTCCACCACCTGAAGGGGAAGAACTTCCAGAAGCGGACCGTGGCCCTGATGGAAAACGGCTCCTGGGCCCCCTCCGCCGCCCGCACCATGAAGGAGATCCTCTCCCAGATGAAGGAGATCACCGTGGTGGAGCCCACCGTCACGCTGCGGGGTGCGTTCAAGGAAAGCGACATGCCTGCCCTGGAGGCACTGGCGGACGCCATTTTGCGCTGAACAAAAGCACCGGCCTTTCGGCCGGTGCTTTTGTTCATGATTTCAGATATGCCGCCGCCTGCAATACGCCGTAGAGGACCGGCTGGTGGACGAGGTAGAGGATCAGGGAGTGGCGGCCCAAAAACATCAGCGGCCCCACGGCGCCCCGCCGCAGCATCGCCTTGTCCTTCCACAGCGGGAACAAAAACCATCCCACCCAGAAAAGGAAGATCCACGGCAGCAGGGAAAAATAATCCGTGGAGGAAAAAGAATGGGGCGGGAACCCCAGAAATGCCGTGATATCATTTTGATACAGCCACTCCGGCATGACGGCCGCCCCCAGCAGCATCCCCTCATCGATCTTGCGGGTGAGGGCGAACAGTGCGCCACATACCGCTGCGCCGGGGATCGGCGGTATCCGCTCCAGCACCGGCCGTGCCGCCGTCGTCACAGCGGCCGCCCCGCCCAGGAACGTCAAGATCCCCCAGCGCACCGCGTCCTCCGGCGTGGCCAGGGCCGTCACCGCCATGACTAAAAGTCCCGCCGCAAATACCTTGGCCCCATGGCGCAGGGGACGGCGGCTCAAGTGCAGGCAAAAGCCGGAGAGCAGGATGAAGCTCCAGCAGATCTGCTGCTGCCAGAGAAAGCCCGGCCAGCCGTCATACCAGGCAAGATCCCACCCGCCAAGGTTCACCGCATCCCACAGAGCATGATAGACCACCATTTCCACCAGGGTAAGGCCCCGGAGGGTATCCAGCAGCCCCAGCCGCTCCAAGGTCCGGGACTTCCCTCTGTATGCCATTCCGCTCCCCCCTGCCTCTTTTTTCCACCAGTATTGTAAAAAGCAGGCCCCGCCCTGTCAACCGGACAAATTGGATTTTTCCCGTTTTTCACAAAAAAAGTGCCGCCGGTACCGGCGGCACTTTTTTTACTTTTCCTCGAACTGATCCTTGCCGGCGCTGCACAGGGGGCACACCCAGTCGGCGGGCAGATCTTCCCACTTGGTGCCGGGGGCGATGCCGTTGTCGGGGTCGCCGGCAGCCTCGTCATACACATAGCCGCAAAGAACGCACTCATACTTTTTCATGTTATTTTCCTCCTCAAGTGTTTTGTATGTTTTCTATCTGCATCATAGCAGAGTATAGCCAAAAAAGCTGTTGTTTTTCCAACACCTATCAACGAATTTTTTCCCGCAGCTTCTCCTTGACCTCCGGGCTGAGGAGCTTGGCCGCCGCCCGGACCGGCAGGGGGCGCAGAGCAAAAAAGCGCTTGCGCACCTGGTCAAAGGGCTCCAGAGCATAGGCGGCAAAAAAGGCGGACCGGTCAGGGGGCTGTGCAATGGGAGAAGCCAGCCGGGGATTTCCTGCGATGGCCCGCTCCAGGGGGAATTTCTCCTTGGCCAGAGGCAGCTGATCAAACAGGTGGCTTCCGTGGGCGGTATTGACCAGCAGCAGGGAGACGCCCTTTTCCTGCTGCTCCGGCAGTTCGTCCGGCCGCAGGCCCCAGAAGTCTCCCAGGGTAAAGTCTCCCACCCGGGCGGCGGAGGTATAGGCGCAGCGATAGCAGCTGGGCCGCAGGAACAGTGCCCGGCCGAAGGCATGTCCGTACTCCGTTGCAAACAGCGGCGCGGAATCCACACTGCCGTCGCTGTATACTACGGTGAAGTGACTGTCCTTCCAGCCGGTGACCTTGTTGCGGAAGCGCACCGCCTGGATGGTCTTGCCCTTGCGGCGCTCGATGGAGCGCACCATGTCCTCCCACACGCCGGGGGAGGGCACGCCGTGGCAGACGAGATCGCAGGTGACCAGGTTCTCCGGCCGCGCGCCCAGATAGTGGTACAGTCCGTCCACCTGGCAGGGCGTGCCGGAAAAGAGCACCATCCGGCTCTCCAGCCAGTGTTTCACCTCCCGGTAGCAGTCTCCCAGGTCGCTTTGCACATACTTGGCGCCCCGCAGGCGCCAAAGATCCTCCTTGCGGAAGCATGCCACATGCCGCAGGTGCTGGTGGCCGTCCATGGCGGCACCGAACACCACGCCGCCGCACTCGAGCACATATTCCGCCAAAAGGGAAAACACACCGCCGGAGGTGGAGTCCTTGCGGATATCCTCCGTCCGGTTCCAGGCGGCAAAGGCCGCCGGCAGCGGATGCTCCGGCCGCTGCTGGAGGGCCGGGCAAATGGCGGTGCAGTGGCCGCAGCGGACGCATTGGTCTTCCTGGATCACCGGGTAGAGGAAGCCCTCTTTGTCCCGCTCCATGGTGATGGCATTTTTCGGGCAGCCGCTGGCACAGGCGCCGCAGCCGGTGCAGTGGATATGAGACGCCAGCTTGGGCAGGCCGTCCTGCTGCGGTGCCGGCTCCTCCCGAAGCTCCAGCGGCTCATCCGCCAGTGCGCGGCGAAGATACTCCACCGAGTCCCGCCGGGCGTGCTCCAGCCGCTGTTCCACCTCCGACCAGCAGATGGCATCCTGTACGCCGGCGGTGTCGCCCTTGCCCACCACCCGATGGGCAAGTCCCAGGCGGCTGAGCAGACTGAAGGTGCGGGATCTCTCCGGCGCAGCCAGCTCGCTGGGGGCCACGGCGGTAAAGAAGGGCTTTTGGAACTGGACGGAGAACACCGTCCCGTGGAAGGAGTTGGTGCACACATAGCTGGCGCCCCGGAACAATCCCAAAAACTCCGCCGGTCCCGCGTCCAGCACACAGCGGGCCTTGGGATGCACCCGCTGGCGAATGCCGCAAAGCTGCACCACCGGCAGCCCCGTCTCCTCCGCCAGGCGGCGGATATAGGGCGTCAGGGCACCGGGCTTGCTGATGCAGTAGCACAGGATATAGCCGCCCTTCTCCGCCGGGGGCGCCGCGATGGCGCTCCAGGCGTTCCGGTCCAGCAGCAGCGTGGGATCCAGCACCACAGGTACGGTCTTGCCCGTCACCTGCTCCACGATGGCTTGTCCCTGCCGCTCCCGCACGGAGATATGGGAAAAGGCGTCCAGATAGGACCGCAGCTCTTCCTCCATCCCCTCCGGCACCGACGGGATGCCGAAAGAAGGGGCGTAGGCGATCTTGCGCTTTTGGGAAAAAGCCCCGAAAAACACCGGGTCAAACTTCCCGTCCGGGAAGATCTTCGGATTCCAGATCTGATCGCTGCCGGAGAGGATCACATCGTAGGGAAGATCCGCGCCCGCCAGCTCCGATACGCTCTCGTAGCGGTGGGAAGATCGCTTGAGGTACTGGCAGGAGAACGCCTCAAAGCGGTCGTAGCGGGCCTTGAGTGCCCCGTAGTGCAGGGCGGTATGGGCGTCCGCCGCGGCGCTGCCCAGTCCCGTGGGGGCGCGGAAGAGGGCGTTGTTTTGGTTGACATAGTAGTCTACGATCTCACATTCCCCGCCCAGGGCCTCCACGGCCCGCTCTGTGGCGTAGGCCTGCAAAAGGGCCCCGTAGTGGTGGATGTGGTAAAAGGTGACCAGTCCTGTTTTCAAAGCGTGTCTCCCCTTCTTTCCGTCAGGTCCATCTCCGCCTGGGCAGGCGCCAGGTCGTCCTCTGCCACCCAGTCGGACACGGGCACCACCTCAAACTCCGTCTTGGTGCGGCGGATGACCACCCGCTCCAGGCCCGCGTTGATCACATGGCGGCGGCACATGGAGCAGGAGGTGGCGTCATTGAGAAGTTCGCCCGTCTGGGCGTCCCGCCCCACCAGATACAGCGTGCCGCCCACCATGTCCCGCCGGGCGGCGGAGATGATGGCGTTGGCCTCGGCGTGGACACTGCGGCACAGCTCATACCGCTGTCCCCGGGGCACCCGCATGACCTCCCGGGAGCAGTACCCCATATCCACGCAGTTGGCCCGGCCGCGGGGAGCGCCGTTGTAGCCGGTGGAGATGATCTCGTCGTTTTTGACGATGATGGCGCCATAGACCCGCCTGAGGCAGGTGGCCCGCTCCAGCACCGTCTCGGCGATATCCAGATAGTAATTCTCCTTGCTGATCCGATCCATGGGCAGCCCTCCTTTTTTGATGTCTTATTGTACCACGGCCCGGCCCCCTTGGCAAGAAAAGCAGACATTTTCCTGTCTTTGGCTCAGGGACAGGCGAAAAAACGCGGGAGCTCCGGAAAGCTCCCGCGTCTGCGCGCTTTGCTGGCTTGGGTCCCGTGCCCGTCAGGGCCGCACCCCCGCCCGGACGGCGATCAGCTCCGCCGCCACGGAAACGGCGATCTCCGGGGGCGTCTGGGCGCCGATGGCAAGGCCGATGGGGGCATGGAGCCGGGCATACTCCGCCTCCGTGAACCCCGCGGCCAGAAGGCGCTCCTTACACAGGGCCAGCTTACGGCGCGAGCCGATGCAGCCTAGGTACTTGGCGCCGCTGCGCAGCACCTGGGAGAGCACCTCATAGTCCGCCTGGTGGCCCCGGGTCATGATGACCACATAGTCCTCCGGTGTCACGGTAACGGACCGGCTAAGCTCCGTGAACGGCCCGCACAAAAGCCCCTCCGCCTGGGGAAACGCCTCCGGCGTCACAAACTCCGGCCGGTCATCGTACACCACGGGCCGGAACTCCGCCGCCGCAATGACCGGCACCAGTGCCCGGGACACGTGGCCCCCGCCGAAGATATACACCTTCCCGGCCCGCACCACCGGCATGGCAAACCAGCCGTCCCGATAAACAGGGCCGTTTTCCAAAAGTCCCGGCTGCACCCGGTCATCCGTCCGGTCCGCCGTCCGCATCTCCACGACCCGGCCGCACTCGATCCGGCGCAAAAGCCAGGTCTCCCGACTGCCGGAAAAGGCCGCCGTGAGGGAGCGGACCGCCTGGGTGCACGGTCCCTCGCCGCCGGGCAGGAACTGGAACTGGACCGTCACATCGCCGCCGCATACCATGCCCAATGACGCCGCATCTCCCTGGACGAAGCGAAAGCGGCGCACATCGTCCTCACCGCGCTCCAGCAAAGCCGCCGCGGCCTGCTGGGCTTCATACTCCACGGCGCCGCCGCCGATGGTGCCCGCACTTTCCCCATGGGAAAACACCGCCATCACCGCCCCGGCCCCCCGGGGCGTGGAGCCGCTGGCATCCAGAATGGTCACCAGTTCCACCGGCTGTCCGGCCTCCAGGGCCCGGAGCATCTTCTTCCACAGCTCCCGCATCTTAGCCGATGCCTCCCTTCCATATGCCCAAAATCAAAACCGCCACCGTCACGCCGCAGAAAACATACTTTGCAAGGGGATAGAACCACGGGCCCAGAGGCTGCCGGCGGGAGAGGTTCACCTGCTCCAGGCAGCCCTCCCTGCCGTATACCCAGAAGAACATGATCCCCGCCAGCAGGGCGCCCGTGGGGCAGGCGAAGATGGAGCACACATCCATCCAGCCGGAGACGATGCCCTGGATGGCAAGGCTCACCGCCATTCCCACAGCGCCCACCAAGGCTACCGCCCGCCGGCGGCTCATGCCGTATTTTTCCTGGAACGTAGCCACCGGTGCCTCAAAGAGGTTGATAAGCGAGGTGAATCCGGCGAACAATGCCGCCACGAAAAAGATCACCATGATGATCCCGCCGCCGGGCATGGTCTTGAAGAGGTAGGGCAGGAAGATGAACATCAGTCCCGGGCCGCTCTCGCTGAGGGTCTGCCCCGCCGTGGCCATAGCCGGGATGATGACCAGGGCCGCCAGCAGCGCCGCCGCCGAATCGAAAACGGCCACCATCCGGGCGGAGGCAGGCACGTCCTGCTCTTTGGAGAGGTAAGACCCGTAGATCAGTGTGCCGTTGCCGGCGATGGACAATGAGAAAAACGCCTGGCCCAGGGCGTAGATCCACACCTGGGGATCCAGCAGCTCCCGGGGCCGCAGCACAAAGATGTACCGATAGCCCTCCATAGCGCCGGGCAGTCCGGCGATATACACTGCCAGCACCAAAAACAAGATGAAGAACACGGGCATGAGCACCTTGTTGGCCCGCTCGATGCCTCCGCCGATGCCCAGGGCCATCACCACAAAGCAGATCACCATGGCCACCGCCTGCCATGCAGTGTTGCCCCAGGCGGAGGCAGTGGTGCCGAAGAAGGCGGAAAAGCCCTCCACGCCTTCATTGGAGAGCACGGAACCGGTGAACGCCCCGACCACATACTTCAAAAGCCAGCCCACCACCACAGAATAGCCGATGGCCATGGCATAAGATCCCACCACAGGGATGATGCCCAGTGCCTGGCCCCAGCTGGCAGAGCCGGTGCGGCGCCGGGCGGCCTCTCCGAAGGCCATGATAGGCCCGCCGCCGGTAGCCCGGCCGAAGGCCATCTCTCCCACCACGCCGGTGGAAGCGATGAGCACCACAAAGATCACATAGGGGATCAGGAACGTGGCGCCGCCGAACTGGGCCATGCGGGACGGGAACAGCCAGATGTTGCCCATGCCCACCGCAGATCCGATACACGCCAGCCGGAACCCCCATTGGGAGCGGAAGCTGTCCCGCGTCTCCATGCCAGAAACCATGCTCTCTCTCCTTTCGTCTCTCATGCGCCGCAAAGCCGCTCCAGCTCCTCTGCCAGCAGTCCCATGGCTTCCCGGATGTAAAAGGGCAGGCTCTGGGCCGGCCCCACTGCCAGGCGGATGCCGCAGCGATTGGAGGGCAGCAGGATCTTCACCGCGCCGCACGAGCCGATGGCTGCGGCCATGGGAGCCGTGACCTCTCCCAAAAGGCCGTCCGCCGCCAATGCCCCCACCGGCCCCAGCAGCACGTGGGCCCGGCGCACATTGCAGATGACCGCGTTTTCCCCGGTGGCCCCGTCGTCAGCGCCGGCCTTGAGCATGGCGGCCGTGGCCAGGGCGTTGGTGCCCAGGGCCCGCACATGTACATCCGGCGCGCTCTTTTTCACGGCTTCCACCAGCGCCCGGCCCATGCCGCCGCCCTGTCCGTCAATGACCGCCACCAAAATATCCGTACGTTTCATGCCTATACCTCTTATTGATCCAGTTGTTTTCTCCAGCATACCCCGCCGGCAGCGCCCTTGTCAACGGCGTTTCCTTTTTCTTGACGGTAGGACGCGTGTTTGGTATAATGTAAAAAAATGTGGCCCTGAAGGGCTGCCTGGCGCCGCAGGCGCTTTTTCCCCACAGCACGCTTTATATTACGGCGGACATGAAGCCGCCCAATGTCAGAAGACATTCCCCTCCGGGCATGTCTTTTTTTATTTTCAAGGAGGGATCCCTTTGCAGCTTTCCGCTTTTTTTGATGCCCATCCCAACGGGGCTCTGGCGCTTTCCGGCGGGGTGGACTCGGCGCTGCTGGCCTGGGCAGCCGGTGTGCGGGGCCGGGACTGGCGTGCCTATTTCGTCCACACTCCCTTTCAGCCCGCCTTTGAGCTTGCAGACGCCCGGGCTGTCGCCCGGCAGTGCGGTCTTCCGCTGACGGTGGTGGAACTGGACACCCTGGAAAGCGGGGCCATTGCCGCCAACGGGCCCGACCGGTGCTACCACTGCAAGCGCCTGCTGTTTTCCGCCCTGCGCGGCCAGGCCGCAGCCGACGGCTTTACCCTGCTCATCGACGGCACCAATGCCTCCGACGACGGGGCCGACCGGCCCGGCATGCGGGCTTTGCAGGAGCTTTCCGTCCGCTCTCCCCTGCGGGAGTGCGGACTCACCAAACAGAACGTGCGCCGCATGAGCCGCCTGGCGGGGCTCCCCACCTGGGATAAGCCCGCCTACGCCTGCCTTGCCACCCGCATCCCCACCGGCACGGCCCTGACCGCCGACGCGCTCCAGGCGGTGGAGCGGGCGGAGGACGCCCTTTACCAGATGGGCTTCCGGGACTTCCGGGTGCGGGTGCGGGGCCAGGGCGCCCTAGTGCAGCTGACGGCGGAGCAGTTCCCCCTGGCCGCACAGCGGCGGGACGAGCTATTATGGCGGCTGCGGCTATTCTTCCGGGAGGCGGCGCTGGATCTGACGCCCCGGACCCCATCCATGTAAGGAGGCAGCTATGGCAAATCACGTATTATCTCTTCTGCGGTCCGTCCAGTCCGGTGATGTGAGCCCCGAGGACGCCCTGGTGCAGCTGAAGCTCTCGCCCTTTGAGGATCTGGGCTACGCCAAGGTGGACGGCCACCGTGCCGTCCGTCAGGGCACGGCGGAGGTCATCTACGGCCAGTCCAAGACGCCAGCGCAGATCCTGGGCATTCTGGAGACCATGCACCGCCAGGGCTGCGAAAACGTGCTGGTAACCCGCATCCCCCAGGAGACGGCGGACATCCTCTCCGCCCGCTTTCCGGTGCGCTATGAGCCTCTTTCCCGCCTGGCGGTGGCTTTCCCCGCGCCGGTGGAGGGCCGGGGCAGCATCGTGGTGTGCACCGGCGGCACCAGCGACATGGGCGTGGCGGAAGAGGCGGCCATCACCGCCGAGGTGCTGGGCAACCACGTCACCCGTCTCTACGACGTGGGCGTGGCCGGACTGCACCGTCTGCTGGCCAACCTGGAGCCCCTCATGCGGGCCCGAGTGGTCATTGCCGTGGCGGGCATGGAGGGGGCCCTTGCCAGCGTGGTGGGCGGCCTTGTGGACTGCCCCGTCATCGCCGTGCCCACCTCCGTGGGCTACGGCGCGTCCTTCGGCGGCGTCAGCGCCCTTTTGTCCATGCTCAACTCCTGCGCCAGCGGTGTGAGCGTGGTGAATATCGACAACGGCTTCGGCGCGGGTTTCCTGGCCAGCCGCATCAATCAAATGGAGGGAATCAACGATGAACACCCTGTATCTGGAGTGTAATATGGGCGCCGCGGGAGACATGCTCTCCGCCGCCCTCTATGAGCTTTTGGACGAGACCCAGAAGCGCCGCTTTCTGGACACCATGAACCGCCTGATCCCCGGTGTCACCGTGGCGGCGGAGAAAGCCGTCACTTGCGGCATCGCGGGCACCCATATGGCCGTGGAGGTCCGCGGCCAATCCGAGCATAGCCACGATGTGGCCCTGGGCGCGGGAGAAGCCGCCCTGCACGAGCATCCTCACGATCACGACCATCCCCACGATCACGAGCATCCTCACGACCATGAGCATCCTCACGACCACGAGCATCCCCACGATCACGAGCACCCCCACGATCACGAGCATCCTCACGATCACGAGCACCCCCATGACCATGAGCATCCCCATGACCATGAGCATCCCCATGACCATGAGCATCCCCACGACCATGAACACGGCCACCATCATCACCACAGCGGCCCGGCGGAGATCCGCGCCATTCTGAACTCCCTGGACGTTGCAGAGGACGTACGGCAAAATGCCGCCGCGGTCTACGACCGCATCGCCGCGGCGGAGGCCAAGGCCCACGGGGTGGATGTGGCGCTGATCCACTTCCATGAGGTGGGCGCCCTGGACGCGGTGGCGGACGTGACCGCCGTGTGTCTTGCCATGTCCATGCTGCGGCCCGATACGGTGGTGGTCTCCCCGGTCCATGTGGGCTGCGGGCAGGTGCGCTGCGCCCACGGCATCATGCCGGTGCCCGCCCCCGCCACCGCCCATCTGCTCTCCGGCATCCCCACCTACGGCGGTGCCATCCAGGGTGAGCTCTGCACCCCCACGGGCGCGGCCCTGCTGGCTCACTTCGGCCGCCGCTTCGGGCCCCAGCCTCCCATGACCGTGGAGCGTGTGGGCGTAGGCGTAGGCGCCAAGGAATTCCCCGCCGCCAACTGCGTCCGGGCTTTCTGGGGACAAAGCTGCACCCAGGACACGGAGGAGATCTGTGAGCTGGTGTGCCACATCGATGACATGACCGCCGAAGCCCTCTCCTACGCCGCCGACACCCTGCGCTCCAAAGGCGCCCTGGATGTGGCCGTGACCCCGCTCCTTATGAAGCAGGGCCGCCCCGCCGCCGCGCTGACGGTGCTGTGCCGCCCCGAGGAGGAGGCTGCACTGGCCCGCACCGTGCTGGCGGAGACCTCCACTCTGGGCGTGCGGGTGCGCCGCTGCCGCCGGTACGTGCTCACCCCCTCCGTCCGCACGGTGGATACCGCCTACGGCCCCATGGCCGTCAAGCGGGGCGAGGGCCACGGCATCTGCAAGGAAAAGCCCGAGTACCGGGACGTAGCCCGGGCCGCCCGGGAGCAGGGTCTTCCCTTCGGGCAGGTCTGGGCGGATGTTGCCCAGGCAGCAGCAAAGACCAAGGAGGGCACGCGTCATGAATGAAGCCCTCTGGAACCGGTGCGTGGCCTTCCACGGCCACTCCTGCCCGGGCCTTGCCATCGGCTTCCGGGCAGCGACGGAGGCTCTTGCTTACCTGGGTGTGAACGGCCCCGCCGCCGATGAGGAGCTGGTGTGCGTCACGGAAAACGATGCCTGCGGCGTGGACGCGGTGCAGGTCATCACCGGCTGCACCATGGGCAAGGGAAATCTTCTCTACCGGGGCACCGGCAAAATGGCCTTTTCCTTCTACTGCCGCAACAGCGGTGCCTCTGTGCGCCTTTGCCTCAAGGCTCTGCCGGACATGGAGCGGGAGGAACGCCGCCGCTTTATTCTGGAAGCGCCGCTGGAGCAGGTGTTCTCCATGGGTGCCCCCCGCTTTGGCGTGCCGGAAAAGGCCCGCCGCTTTGCCTCCGTTCCCTGCGCGGTGTGCGGTGAGATGACCGCCGAGCACATGGTGCATCTGGTGGACGGCAAGCCCCACTGCCCCGACTGCTTCGCCCCCTATGGCCGGGGCTGGTAATTTCGATCAAGGAGACATGCATGCAGACTCGTATCCTTTCCCTTTTCTTATGTTTTTTGCTGCTGACCGGCTGCGCCGCCTCCCCCGCTCCGGCGGCGGAAGATACCGGCAATACCCGCACCATCACCGACGGCCGCGGCCGGACCGTGACGCTGCCGGACCAGGTTTCCTCCGTGGTATGCGTGGGCGTTGGCGCCCTGCGCTACACCACCTACCTGGGCGCCCAGGACCTGGCCGTGGGCGTGGAGCAGGACGAGCGGGACGCCACCCTCTCCAAGCCCTTCAGCTACTTCAACCGGGAGTTTTTTGATACCCTCCCCCTCACCGGCGACAACGGCGCCACCTACGACGAGGAGATCCTCTCCCTCCGCCCGGACGTACTGGTGGCCAATCTGGACGCCCAGAGCGCCGACGACCTGCAGTCCCGGCTGGGCATCCCCGTGGTGGCCATCGCCCACAATGAGGGCATCTTCGACGAAAACGCCCTGACCACCCTGGAGGTGCTGGGCCAGGTCTACCACAAGGAAGACCGTGCCCAGGCCCTGACAGACTATCTCCTGGACGCCCAGGCAGACCTTAGCCGCCGCACCCAGGACATTCCCCAGGAGCGCAAGCCCACCGTGTATGTGGGCGGCGTCTCCTATAAAGGCCACCACGGCTTTGAGGGCACGGAGGCCGGCTACGCGCCTCTGGCGGCCATCGGCGCCGTGAACCTGGCGGACGAGACGGGCCAGTCCGGCCCCTTCAATATCGACACCGAGCAGGTGCTCACCTGGGACCCGGACGTGATCTTCCTGGACTACAACGGCATGGACCTCATCCGGGAGAACTATGCCGCCGCGCCGGACTTCTACAATGCCCTCACCGCCGTCCGGGAGGGCCGCCTCTATGCCCAGATCTCCTTCCGCTCCAGCGCCACCAACGCAGAGCTGGCCCTGGCGGACGCCTACTACGCCGGCACCGTCCTCTACCCGGAGGCCTTTGCCGATGTGGACATGGAGGAAAAATTTGACGAGATCTTCTCCACCATGCTGGGCGTGGAGGATGCCTATGCCCAGTACACCGCCCAGGGGTACGTGTTCGGCCCCATGACGCTGGAGGGCTGATATGGCGGCAGTACGCAAAGGCCAGGCGCCGGAGGCCTACCGCCTGCATGTCCTCCGCCACGCCGCCGCGCTGGCGTTTCTGGGGGCGGTAGTCGTCATCGCCTGCGTGGCCGCCCTTTGGAGCGGCTCCTATGCAACGCCGCTTCCCCAGCTGCTGCGGGGCATCTTCGGCGCTGCGGAAGACCCGGCGGTGAACACGGTAGTGCGCTCATTGCGTCTGCCCCGGATCTGCACGGCCCTTTTGGGCGGCGCGGGACTGGGTGCGGCAGGCTGCGTGCTCCAGTCGGTGCTGCGCAATCCCCTGGCCTCTGCCTCCACTCTGGGCATCTCCCAGGGGGCGGGCTTCGGTGCCGCCTTTGCCATCATCGTGCTGGGGGCGGGCATCCAGTCCAGCGGCAGCGCCGCCGGCGGACTGACCTTCACCAGCCCCGTGACCATCAGCCTGTGCGCGTTTGTTTGCAGCATGGCCGTGTCCCTTCTGATCCTGGCGCTGTCCCGGCTGCGGTCCGTATCGGCGGAGGCCATGGTGCTTGCGGGCGTGGCCCTCAGCTCCCTCTTTTCCGGCGCCTCCACGCTGCTCCAATACTTCGCCGACGAGGTGCAGCTGGCCTCCGTGGTGTTCTGGACCTTCGGCGACCTGGGCCGCACCACCTGGCATGAGGTGGGCATCATGGCGGCAGTCGTACTGGGTACGTTTGTCTACTTCTTTCTCTGCCGCTGGGACTACAATGCACTCTCCGGCGGCGAACAGACCGCCATGAGCCTTGGCGTCCGGGTGGACCGGCTGCGTCTCATCAACGTGCTTTTGTGCTCCCTCACGGCATCGGTGGTGGTGTCCTATGTAGGTGTCATCAACTTCATCGGACTGGTTGCCCCCCACCTGGCCCGGAGGCTGGTGGGCGGGAATTACTGTGTGCTGCTGCCCGCCTCGGCCCTCACCGGCGCGGCGCTGCTGGTGCTGGGGGACCTGGCCGCCCGACAGGTCCTCTCCCCGGTGGTGCTGCCCATCGGCGCCATCACGTCGTTTCTGGGTGCGCCGCTGTTCCTCTATCTTTTGTTCAAGGGAGGGAAACGCCTGTGATCTCCGTGGAGCACCTGAATTTCTCCTACCCCTGCGGACGGCAGATCCTGCGGGATATCTCCTTTGAAGCCCCCAGCGGGTCGTGCATGGCGATCCTGGGCAACAACGGTGCGGGAAAGAGTACCCTGCTAAAGTGCCTTTGCCATATCCTGCGGCCCCAGACCGGCCAGGCCATGCTGGACGGAACGGATCTTCTGACCCTGCCGCCCCGGCGCCTTGCTGAATACGTGGCCCTCATGTCCCAGGAGTCCCCCTCCGCCCGGCTGACGGTCTACGACACGCTGATGCTGGGCCGCAGGCCCTACATCCGCTGGGGCGTTGGGCAGCAGGACCGCTCGGCGGTCTCCGACATGCTCTCCCGGCTCCACCTGGAGCCTATGGCGGTGCGGTATCTGGACCAGCTCTCCGGCGGCGAGCGGCAGAAGGTGCTGCTGGGGCGGGCGCTGGTGCAGCAGCCAAAGCTCCTTTTGCTGGACGAGCCCACCAGCGCGCTGGACCTGCGCAACCAGTACGAGATGCTGTCCCTGGTGCGATGCATGTGCGCCGAGGCGGGCATCACCGCCATTCTGGTCCTCCATGACCTGAACCTGGCGCTGCGGTTCTGCGACCGGCTGCTGCTCCTCTCCGACGGAGCCGTGCACGCCTGCGGCGGCGCGGAGATCATGACAAGTGCGCACATCCGAGCCGTGTACGGCATGGACGCGTCGGTGCGGACCGTGGACGGCGTGCCGGTGGTGATCCCCCATATGGCGGAGCGATAAAAAAGGCAGCGGCGCTGCCTTTTTTATTTTTTTTTGAAGAAAACGACGCCGCTGCCTCGTTATAATAACAGCAAGCGACAAGGAGGTGGATGTGCGGCGTGGTATCCATCACAAATGAATCCTTTTCCCGGCTGGTGCAGCAGTATGAGCCATTGGTGTACACCATCTGCTTTCAGCTGGTGCGCGACGCCGCAGCGGCGGAGGACCTGACCCAGGATACATTTCTCTCCGCCTATATCCACCGCTCGTCCATGCCCCCCGGGTATGAGCGACAATGGCTGGGCCGCATCGCCGCCAACAAGGCCAAGGACCACCTGCAAAGCGCCTGGAAACGGCGCACGCTGCTGCCGGGAGACGAGGCCCTTCCCCCCGGCGCGGCGCCGGCGGCGGAGGAGACGGCCCTGGCCCGGGGCGGCGCCCGGGAGATCGCGGAGCTGATCCGAAACCTCCGGGAGCCCTATGGGCAGGTGTGCAGGCTCTGTCTTCTGGAAGAGCGCACGCCGGAGGAGGCGGCTTTGGCCCTGGGCAGGCCGGTCAAGACCATCCACACCCAGCTCGCCCGGGGAAAACAACTGCTGCGCACGCAGCTGGAAAGGAGCGGATCTCATGGAATTTTTTGATCAACACGGCCATCTGACGGATGAAGCCCTCCGGGCGCTGACGGAAAACGCCCCCATGGACGAGCTCAGCCGGCTGGAGGTCGCCGAACACCTGGCCTTCTGCGACCAGTGCCTGCAGCGCTACACCCTGTATCTGGCCGGCCAGCCCACGCTGGTGCCGGCCCACAGCTGCCAGGAAAGCCTCTGGCGGCGCATCCGACAGCGGAGCATCCGCCTTATCACCAGCCGCTACGCCACGGCGGCCGCCGCGGTGGTGCTGGCGCTGACGGTGCTCTGGGGCAGTGCCCGGCTGCCTGCCTCCGGACTGCCGCAGTTCTCCGGGCAGGATGCCCCCATCTCCCAGCACTTTGCGGACTGGTCCCAGCACTGGCGCTCTTCCATCAACGGTCTTCTCTCCCGGTGCGGCGACTTCTTCGATCCCTATCACGGCCCGGACTCCCAGGCCATCCAAGGAGGTAACTCATGAAACCCAAACACGGATTCTTTCTTTTTGTCAGCTCCTGCATCCCCGGCTGCGGCCAGATGCATCAGGGCTATATGAAGCGGGGCACTTCTTTGATGCTGATCTTCTTCGGCCTGTTTGCCGTCTCCGTCTTTTTGCAGATCGGGGCACTGGCGGTCTTTATGGTGCCGGTGTGGCTCTACGCCTTTTTTGACAGCTACAATCTCCGCAGCCGCATCGCCGACGGCTTTCCCCCCGCCGACGAGATGCTCTTCGGCCTTTCCGACATGGACAGCGCCCGGGCCGCGGCCCTCTTCCGCAAGCGGCACAGCCTCATCGGCTGGGGGTTGGTGGTCATCGGCTGCTGGACGTTCTACACGCTGCTGACCGACTGGCTCTTTGAATTTCTGGGCCAGTTCTTCTACGACACCTGGTGGCTCCACCGCATCCTGGTCTACGACGTGCCCCGTCTGGTGCTGACCGTGGCCATCATCGCTCTGGGCATCTGGTTCATCCGGGGCCCCAAGCCCACCGGCAGCGAGATCCCGCCCTTTGTCCCGCCCATGGAGCCGGAGGAAGAAGCATCCGACCCCAGCGAGGAGGAGGCACGCCATGAAGCCCAATGACACCGCACCCGCCCGTCGGGTGGGCACATTCACCTTCGGTCTGGTACTCGTAGCCACAGGCCTTGGCATGCTGGCAGCACTGTTTTTGCCCCAGCTGGACCTGACGCTGTTGCTGCGCCTCTCTCCCCTGGCTCTTATCAGCCTGGGCATCGAGGTGCTGCTGGCGGCCCGGGACGGAGAGCGGCTCCGCTACGACTGGGTGGGCATGCTTCTATGCACCCTGATCGTTCTGGCGGCCATCGCCTGGTTCTCCGCGGCGTGGTACCTCACCTATTGGCAGGACTGTCCTTTCTTCTGAGCAGCAAAACCCGTGCCCCTCTCATGGGGACACGGGTTTTCTTTTTCCACAAATTGCAGTATAATAGTCGCAAAGCGACTATTATCATTTGATTCAAGCCGTTTTTCCCGCCCCTTGCAGGGCAACCAAAAACGTGGCATCATACCATTCCGGCTTTGCCGTCATGGTATAAGTGAAAAACCATTGAAATAAGGGAGGTCTCTCATGGACGATCTCTTCTCCATGCATACCATTGCCCACATCCGCAGCGACTTCTCCACAAAATTCGGCGTGCCCCGGCAAAGCGGCCTGGTGGACGCCCTGGAGGCTCAGGTGGTCTTTACGCCGCCCTACCGCAATCCCGACGCCGTCCGGGGATTGGAGGGCTTTTCCCACATCTGGCTCATCTGGGCCTTCCATCAGGCCGTCCGGGACACCTGGTCCCCCACCGTACGGCCGCCCCGGCTGGGCGGCAACGTCCGCATGGGCGTATTCGCCACCCGCTCCCCCTTCCGCCCCAACCCCATCGGCCTTTCCTC
>PPYE01502021.1_pt1 | contig 16381 bp, 13 predicted proteins | sample 1559881 | NCBI WGS metagenome assembly PPYE01 (sample SAMN08240022, study PRJNA423297) | Human gut metagenome, whole genome shotgun sequencing project. | reverse complement strand
CTTTTTTGATTCTCGTGATCTGTCTGTACTGGAAGCCATCAGCAAAGGGGAATACATGACATTCGGGATACAAGGAAAACAGATCCGCCAGCATCTTCCGAAAATCACTCCGTCTGCCATGACAAGGATCTTTAAACGTCTGAAAGTCCATGGACTGATTGAAAAAATCCCAGGATCCTATAAATATTTGATAACGGCTCTTGGAAAAGAGATCATAGCTGCTGGTTTATCGATAAAAAACCTTATCCTTGTTCCGGCGCTTACATCTTGATTTTCCTGATGCCGAAATTTTGCCATTTTGCGTAGAAAATCATTTATAAGTGGCCTAAATCAAGTCTTTTTCCTTTAAAATAAAGGATTTTTAAAGTTTCTATCTCAGATAAATGAACAGTGTTCATAGATATTTCTCTGTATCTGGTACGAAAATAGCTGATTTGGGGTATACGAATTAAAACGTCTTCTCTTTCTCGTTTTAGATGGCCTTGTGTATCCCCTTTCATCTATGGCAACGCACCTCCCGTGTCTACCAGGATCATCACTTCGTGAGTCCTAACTTCCTTCGTACTGCCTATCCATAATCCGGGTGTCAGCTTAGCTCCTTTTCAGGGTCTTGCCCTCCGGAAAATATTCCTGCCGACTACTTCTCATTCTTTGTTTTTTATTACTGACTTGCTTCCTGTAACAGCACTTTTTAGTGGACGTTTCCTATTACATTCTGCTGATTTCACCTTTTCAGTCCGGTTACTTCCTGTTTTATGCTGCAGTTACCTGTGGTCTCTTTATATCCTGCAGCATCTTTACTCCGTCATAGGTTACACCTTTTGCTAATATCGTATAAAAGATTCTAAGTTCTTTACAGGCTACCGCTATGACTGACTGCATTTTCTTTAGCGGATTCTCTTTTCTGATTCGGTAATACCGGTGTATTTCCTTGAATTCTTCGTTCCTTCCTATCAAGGATATGGCCGCTTCATACAATACATATCTAAGACGTTTTCGTCCTCTGTAACTAATGTGACTCTCACCCTTATGTTTTCCGGAACTACACTCTACAATGGCATATCCCGCCAGTTTTTGTGATTGTTTTGGATCATCAAAGCATTTGATATCTCCAACTTCTGCAAGAAATCCGCTCACTGTTTTCATTCCAACTCCTTTGATTTCCAACAGCTTATCTATAGAGGGAATCTCTGACAGTTTTTCTTCTATCATCCCCATCAGTTCTTCTTCTCTCTTGCGGTAAATTTCATAATCATTCAGTAAATTTTTCAATTCAATCCTTGCACTATCCGGTGCTTCCTGACTTCCTATGCTGTGCTCTGCGGCCGTTATCAGGGTCTTTGCCCTCTTTGCTCCAGCTGCTCTTAACTTAGCATCTCGCCAGATTTGATTGATTCCATCTACGCCCAGTTTCACGATATCCTGGGGCAATGGTGCCACTTTCAATACCATGAGACCACTCACAGAATCCGGCTTTTTATAAACGTCTTTTATTTCCGGAAAATAGATACTGAACCATCTTGCAATACGATTCTTAATCCGTGTGATTTCTTCCTGAGTTTGAAGCCGGAAATTGGAAAGACTTCGAATCTCCGCATAAATGCCTGTTGGTATATATGGATATGAAAATCTACCTTCATTCACCAAAACCGCAATTGTTTTTGGATCCTTACGGTCATTTTTGTTCGGATTGTTGTCATCCAGTTCTTTCGACTTCTTTACATGGTGTGGATTTACATGAACAGGTTTCATTCCGTTGTCCTGCAGGTATGCTCCAAGATTGAACCAATAGTGTCCCGTTGGCTCCATTCCCGGAATCACAACATCTTTCCCATATTTTTCTGCAATATCCTCCATCCATGCTTTGAAAGTCGCAAAACCGGCTTGCGTGTTACTGAATTCCAATGGCTTCTTTGAATACTCATAATTGCGCCAGTCGAATGCCCTTGCAAAGTGGGTTTCACTTCCGACATCAATCCCAACAATCAATGTTTTTCTGTAATGGATTTAATTTTTGCGTTGTGTGTGTTATACTTCATTTTAGATACCTCTCTGTTCAATAAGATTTTTTACTAACCGTGCAAAGTCAGTAATCTTATTTTACACTGAGGTATTTTTTTCTCAACCTTCTTTCTTGGAATTCCTTATATTTGAATTATACAGGAAGCTCCTCCTTGATAATCACAGTTTAATATAATTACTCATATATACTTGTCCCAAACTAATATACATTTCATACCAATAGTATATCCCATATGCCACTATACTTCCGGCATACAGTAACTGACTATATCTCCTATACACATACTTCACACACCAACACAGCAAAATAATTGCATACAAAGAAAAATACATATTAAACCTCGCATATATCCAGTATTTTGTTGCCAATAAAATAAAGACTAAGTTTACACACGACATGTTCACTACCAGATTATATTCTGGTTTTGCCAGCATTTTTTCATTCTTTTTTCCAAAATAAGCCATCATAACCGGGACAGCGTACACAAGCACTCTAAGTATATTGGCTCTCCCTCCAGAAGACATTAACATATCTCCGTAGTGACCATACTGACTCTCGCCTAAAATTTCTGCAATAATTGGGCCCGACACAGGATATGTCACAAACAACCCTACTCCTGTAATCAAAATCCACTTTGTTATTTTCCCCCACGCCTTTGCATTAATAACAAAATACAATGGTATAAAAATCAATGCTGATTTATGCATTGTAGAAAGTATTAACACCAAAACAAAATACGACTTCCATTTTTTCTTTATAACAAGTGGAAATGCTAAAAATAAAATTGCCGACACTAAATACTGGCGTATTCCATTCATTGTGACAAGATAATTTCCGGCTGTAATAAAATAAAAAACTGCCAATTCAAGACGATCTGAATATTTATAAAAAGCAATAAAAATACATCCTATTGTTATAAACGAACAGATAAATATCATGTACTGTGGCTCATTACCAAAAATTTGTTTTATAACTGTTTGAAATAAATTAAATCCCCAATCTCCTTCATAGTCAACTGTTCGAAAAAAAACTTGCAAATTATTTGGAATATTATTTCTAAACGAAAACTTATATGTACCCGTATCACCTATACCTGAACGTAATCCTGCTACGAGTATTAAAATCATACACGGTATAACAGCAACAATTTTATTTGCCTTATATCTTACTAACGGGGTGTTTGTTTTATATATTTTTCCTGTTTTAAATGCAAGCCAACTCAACGCAAATGTGCTTATTAAAGTTATCCACCAAATTGTCATTTTTTCATTCCTTCTACCTTCATAAAATCTTTCGATTTCTTTTTAATGTGATATGTCAATATGATACCAAATGGTATTGCTAAAATCGTAAGCACTTTTTTTGGAGATTCTTTTAAAAAATTTCGATTTTTCGCTATAATACTACTGGATACATAATGAATACATGTCAAAAATTTTCTCTTTAAAGTTTTATCATATGTCATGTCTACCTTTCGAATAAAGGCAAACCCTTTAGGATTTCTCAAATATTGTCGATACATATTTGTACTGGAACCATCAAGCTGATATTCGACATTACACAACACTTCATTTAAAATCAATAACTCATATTCTTGATCACATAAAAGGTATTTATACCCTAATGATACATATTTTTCTCCCTCAAATACCGGATATGGAGGATATTTTTTCATTAACTCAGTCCGATAAACCAGTTTCTTATCTCCTTGTCCACCATTTGCATAATATCCACTGAGCGTAACAGACTTTACATCTTCCGGAAGTCTCTTTCCAATAATCTGATTATCAAAAGTTGCATCTAATCCAATAATCCCGGCATAATTTTCACTTCCATGCTCTTTCCAAAATGAAACAATCTTTTCAATTGCTTCTTCGCCCACATAATCATCGGAATCAATACATACATTTAATTCTGTATCAATTAGTTCATATGCTAGATTATGTGCTGTATGCATACCTCCATTCTCTTTATATACATATCTAATTTCAAATCCATTGTCTTTTTTCATCCACTCATCTACCAATTTTTTTGTATTGTCCGTTGAACCATCATCTATGATCAACCATAAAAACTCCTTACAAGATTGGCGCAATAAACTTTCATAGCAAAGATGAAGGGAATACGCCCGGTTATATGCTGGTGTGAATACAGTTAATAAAACTTTTCTATTCTCCTCTTTCATTTAAATAAAACTCCTCTAACCATTCTGCATTTTTTTTGATGTCAAAATTTTTCTTTCTAATTTCTTGATAAGTATCTTTTCTTTCAAAATCTTTCATACTACCTAAAATTTTCTTTGCCCATTGTCTTGCGTTTTCTGACAAACCAATCACTTCTACATTGTCTGTCAAAATACATTCTTGAGGAATCTTATCCGAAATAAAGCATTTTAATCCTGCTGCCTGTGCCTCAACCATAGTCACAGGTAATCCTTCAAATAGAGATGGAAATAAAAACAAATCAAATGCCTGCATAATATCATGAACATCATCACGGCTTTCAAGAAATATAATACTTTTTTCTTGTTGCTCTCTAGTTGTTTTTTGTTTAATTTGATTTTCCAGTTCCCCTGTTCCAACCATCACTAATACTGCACTGTTATTCAATTTATGAATTTCACGGAAAATTTCAATTAAAAACTCATGATTTTTAACTTTATTAAACCTACCAACATGTCCCACTACCAACTTATTTTTTAATCCCAATTTTCCTTTTTCTGTAGCAGCCCTCTCAGCTATATATCTAAATTTTTTTGTATCAATTGCATTTGTTTGCAAAATAAACTTATCCCTATTTTCTTTTCCGAATAACCAATCCCCCGACTCTAATCCACACACAAACATATGGGTATAATACTTTTTAATCTGCCACTTAAAATATGTTCTTGCAAGCATTTTTAAATCCCACTCATGTGGTGAAGAATGTGCATGGCAGATTCTAACTGGAATTCCTCTTTTTTTTGCTTCCTTTAGCACAAAATATCCTAGTTCTGACATGTGCGAATGAATAATGTCGTATTCATCATGCACATCAAAAAAGTCACATATCATTTTTTGATACTTCTTGAAATTTTGTGGATATATCGGAATCATACGATATATCTTACCACCCAGTTCTCGAATCTCTTGCTCATATGCTCCCTCTTCTTGACGGTGAACCATAAAATCAAATTGTACCTTTTCCCGATCAATATTTCGGTAATAATTCATTACCATAGTCTCAGCTCCACCACGATTCATGATAGTAAATAAATTCAAAACTCGAGTCACTTTCATTTTAATTCCCAATTACCTTTCTTATGCACATCAATAATAAATAGATACCTAAACCGCATTTATACTTGGCACATCCATAAAACACTTTCCAATGCAACGGAAAACATTTCAACTGTAGTGCCTTATAAGCTGTTCTATAACTAGTTTGAGAAATAATTCGTTGAATAGTTTTTAACTTTTGCAAATTACTTTTTTCACTATTCATCTCATTTAATCCTAACCCTAAAATGCTCATTGCAATTCTATTATTTAATGCTTTTTTATACTCTGTTCCAAGATGATTACATTCAATATACCGTTCCATTCTACCAAATAAATTCTGCCATTGTTCTACCAAATTAGGCTTATACCTCGATGTAATTGATGTATTATTTGTCTTTCGGTAATGATAATAAAATTGATTTACATAGACAACTTTTTTCGTAAAATTAAACACTTCCAAATTAAACAATCCATCTTCATATGTTCCAATCTCTTGAAGCTCCACAAATGAAATATGATTATTCACAATAAGCTCTTTTTTATACAGTTTTCCCCAAACTGTACATAAAGCATCCGCATTTTCGGGTCTTGCCATTTCTTCATCTAAAACACCTATAAATCGTCTATGAATTTTTCTTGTATCTTTCTCCGAGAAAATTAGTTTTTCCTCAGAGAAAATTTCTTTTTTCAAAGATTGATTTTGAAATTCTCTCACGTATGACCACATCAATATATCTGCCTGCTCTTCTTCAATTGTTTTGAGAGCTTTCTCACAATTCTCTAAATCAATCCAATCATCTGAATCAACAAACATAATATATTCTCCTGTTGCTAAATTCAATCCTCTATTTCTAGCAACTGATACACCCTCATTTTCTTTTTCAACAATTAAAATTCTAGAATCTTTTTTTTGATACTGCTGCAATTTTTGCAAAGAATTGTCTGTCGATTTATTATAAATAAATATAATTTCAATATTTGTATATGTCTGACCAATCAAACTTTCTATACATTTTTCCAAATATTCTTCCACATTATAAACCGGCACTATTATACTTATCTTCGGCTCTGCCATCTATCTCTCTATCTCCCTTATCGTTTTCCCTACAACCTTCTTCTTATCAAATGTCTCCTGCACCACTTCTCTAGATGCCTGTCCCATTCCTTTTCTCTCTTCATATGCAAGCGCAAGGAACTTCTCCATCTGCTCTAAAAGCGATTCCGCATTTTTCGCTTCAGCCAGATATCCGTTTCTTCCTTCTTCCACTGCTTCCAAACATCCATGTATATTAGATGTAATCAGTGGTCTGCCCATCGCCCCGGCTTCCAAAAGTGTATTTGCCATTCCCTCATGATAAGATGGCAATACAAAGCAGTGACATTTCTCAATAAACGGTTTCACATCTTTTTGATATCCGTGATACACGATCACGCCCTTTTGAACCAATTCTTCCAATTTTGATTTATAGTCGTCTTCCAAAGGTCCCACAACATCAAAAAAGACATCAGAATGTTGCTTTTTAATCCTCTCTGCTGCCTCAAATAATTCATCCACCCCTTTTTCTTTCATCACACGTCCGATAAATAAAAATCGAATCTCTTCTCCAGATGGATACTCACAAAATGGATATTCTGCAAGATTTACCCCAGCTCCATTCAGCACACAAATCTGTTTTCCCTTTAATATGTGCAAATCTAAAAAGGTCTGCTTATTCCCTATATTTTCAAAAAATACTACTTTTGCTTTTTTCAAAGCAATCTTATATAAAAATGTCACCAATTTTTTTACTGCACTCTCGCTCTGAAATGCTGTTCCAAGTCCTGTAATATTTACTACATACGGCACACGAAGCATACGGCACATCAAACCACCGTAAATATTAGGTTTTATCGTGTAAGTAATAACCATATCCGGATGCAACCGCTTAATTAATTTGCAATAAAAGAGCATAAGCTTCGCATCTGTCTTTGGATTGATTCCTCTTCGATCCACCGCAGTATTTACAAACTTACATCCCATCCTTTCCAAATTTCGTACAAGTTCACCATTCGGCAAAGAAATATACACTTCATTTCCCTGATTCAAAAGTTCCTGAATCAATTCTTTTCGGAACTTATATAATCCAACATCAAAATTTGCTAAAATCAAGATTCTCTTCATCTATCTCATTCTCCTTGCCGGCACTCCCACATACACACCAGCATCTGTAATATCCTTCACAACTGCAGCTCCTGCACCTACTACCACATTCCCTGCAATAGTGATATTATTTTTCACACACGCACCTACACCTATATGCGTTTTTCTCCCAATACAAACTGTTCCTGCCAGTGTTGCATTGGGAGAGATATGTACATAATCCTCTAAATCATTATCATGTTCTACAATTGCACCGGTGTTTATAATACAATGTTTTCCAATACTTGCACATGGATTAAGAACTGCATTTGCCATAACCACCGTTCCTTCACCAACCTGTACATTTATACCGAGCACAGCCGTTGGATGAATTAACGTTGCCCATTGTACATTATATTGCTCTGCGACTTTCTCTCGAATACTATTATTTCCGATAGCAATTACAAATTTACATTGATCCTTATATTTCACAATATCTTTAGTCTTTCCTAAGACCGGAAATCCACAATTTTCTTCTACAGTCTCATTATCATCCAAAAAACCAACAACTTCATATCCTGTTTTCAGTGCTATATCTGCAATTACCTTTCCATGCCCGCTAGCGCCAATAATCACTAATTTCTTAGACATTTTCCTCTACCTTTTCTTCTGTTCCCATAAACACTTCCATTGTTGCAGCTGTCTCAGAATTAATACCATCTCGTTTTATTACATTCAATATCGTCTGAAATATAATTTTCCAGTCTCCTAAAAATGTTACATGATCCACATACTGCACATCATACTTAAATTTATCTTCCCAACAAATCGCATTTCTTCCATTCACCTGTGCCAAGCCACTTAATCCCGGGCGTACTTCATGCCTGCGTCTTTGTTCTGCATTATATCTCGGCAAATATTCTACTAATAACGGTCTTGGTCCAATAACCGCAATATCTCCAAAAAGAATATTTAACAATTCTGGAAGTTCATCCAAACTTGTACTTCTAAGTAATTTTCCAAACTTTGTGAGACGCACTTCATCCGGAAGAAGATTTCCTTCCGAATCTCTTTCATCTGTCATTGTTCGGAATTTATAAAGTGTAAATATTTTTCCATTTAATCCTGGCCGTTCCTGTTTAAAAATAACCGGACTTCCAAGTTTCACCCTAACTAAAAATGCTGTAATAAATAAAATAGGTGAAAGAACTATAAGTGCCAACAACGCACACAACATATCCTGCGGCCTTTTAATATATTTTTCATAAACCCCTTTTTTATGCATGAGTATATTTCCTTTCAAATCACTCAATTTTTTTCATCCTTTTTACTTAAAACATTTTCTTATAATTTCAATCACGACATCCTGCTCTTCTACTGTCATCTTATTGTCACTCGGCAGGCACAATCCTCTGTGAAACAGATCCATTCCAACATCCAACGGCATTCCATCTTTTCCAACTGCACCCCCGGAAATGTATGCATTCGTCTTTGCTCTTCCATCACCTTCACGAGTCACAAATCCATTCATGCGGTAAATTGGCTGCATATGCATTGGTTTCCAGATTGGACGCCCTTCTGCATTGTATTCTGCCAATGTCTCTAATATTTCTGTCGGACAGGTCTTACCCGCTTCGCTGATATATAGCGCTTCCTGCTCTCCACGGACCTGTTTACACATTGCCTCCGGATTGATCAACATGCAAGACAGCCAGAAATTCGGTTTTGATACATTCTCGTCATATGGATTCATTTCAATCGGTAAATCTTTAAATCCTTCTTTATATCTCTCATAAATTGCTTTTTTTGCTGCGATATGCTTCTCCAGATATGGGTACTGTCCTCTGACCACACCCGCAATCACATTACTCATGCGATAATTATATCCCAGCTCCTCATGCTGATACCATGGAGCATTCTCCCTTGCCTGAGTAGACCATTTACGAACTTTATTCGCTGCTTCCAGATCATCTGTAAGCAGCATTCCTCCTGATGATCCTGTAATGATCTTATTTCCATTGAAAGAAATCACACCGTAATCGCCAAAATTTCCGGTCTGCACATCTTTATAAGTTGCTCCGAGTGACTCTGCAGCATCTTCTATTATGACTGCTCCATGTCTGTCGCAAATTTCTTTGATCTCATCGATTTTTCCGGGTGTACCGTAAAGGTGTGCCACTACAACCACTTTTACCTCGGGATACAATTCAAATGCTTTCTCTAAAGCAACCGGATCCATATTCCAGGTATCATACTCCGTATCGATAAATACTGGAACTCCACCTTCATACACCACTGGATTTACTGTCGCATCAAATGTCACATCAGAACAAAACACGCGATCTCCTGGTTTTATGCCAGCCAGCTTCATTGCCATATGAAGTGCTGCTGTGCCGGCAGACAATGCAACCGAATATTTACAACCGATTTTCTCACAGGTAAGGCGCTCTACCTCATCAATATTTTTACCAACTGTAGACATCCAGTTTGTTTCATATGCTTCTGTCATATATTTCAATTCTTCTCCATGCATTGTAGGAGATGATAACCATACTTTATTTTCAAAAGGTTTTAATTCCATTGTTTTTCCTCTTTTATCATTCAGCAATTTATTTTTATCTTATCTATGCCAACTTCTGCTGAGCTTCACTTTCTTCCCCCAGCAGTCTCTCATACACTTCGCCCTTTTTCTCGCTTCCATGTTCTCCTGCCGGGTGGTACGTTGTCACGATCTCAGCTACTTTTTCCCGGATATTGTCTGCATTGATGTATGCCATACCCATTAATGTCTCCAGCTCTTTTAAAAATGCTTCGACTTCAAACGGAATCGGACATCCGATATGGATCAGTTCGTTCCTCGTCTTCTTCAACCCTTCTTCTGCCATCAGCTTCTCTTCATAGAGCTTTTCTCCCGGTCTTAATCCCGTATATTCCACCTTGATATCCACATCCGGTTTCAATCCGGACAGCTTGATCAGGTTTCTTGCTAAAGTATCGATCTTCACCGGACTTCCCATATCCAATACGAAGATTTCCCCGCCATGCGCATATGTCCCTGCCTGCAGGACAAGACTGACCGCTTCCGGAATCGTCATGAAATAACGGATAATATCCGGATGAGTCACCGTGACCGGTCCTCCCGCTTCAATCTGCTTTTTAAACAGCGGGATCACAGAACCATTGCTTCCCAGCACATTTCCAAAACGGACTGCCACAAACTCTGTCTTGATATCTTTCGGGAATTCCTGCTGCACCATTGCTCCGTCTTCATCATCTGCATGGGCATACAGAATCGGCAGCTTCTCCGGTGTCCCCTCTTTGATCATACGATCAAAGGACTGGATGATCATCTCGCACAGACGCTTGCTCGCTCCCATAATATTCGTCGGATTGACCGCCTTATCCGTGCTGATCAGAACAAATCTCTGACAGCCGTTCATCATCGCCGCATAGGCCGTCTTATACGTTCCGATCGCATTGTTTTTGATGGATTCGCATGGGCTGTCTTCCATCAGTGGCACATGTTTATGAGCAGCTGCATGGTACACCACCTCTGGCCGATACGTCTCAAATACCGCATTGATCCTTCTGGAATCCCGAATGGAACCAACCAGGACCACCAGATCCAGATCCGGATATTTCTTTTTCAATTCCTGTTGAATATCATATGCATTGTTTTCATAAATATCAAACACGATCAACTGTTTCGGCTGATACGATGCGATCTGACGACAAAGTCCGGATCCGATGCTTCCGCCGCCTCCGGTCACCATTACCTTTTTGCCATGGATAAATGCATGGATTTCTTCCATATTTACTTTGATCGGCTCCCGTCCCAGCAGCTCCTCCACGTCGACATCCCGCAGAGCGCTCACCTTGACCTCTCCGGTCAGGAACTGATACACGCCCGGCAGGTTTTTCAGCTCACATCCCGTCTCTTTACAGATGTTCAGAATATCTCTTTTTTCCTCTGCCGTAGCACTCGGTACTGCTACAATGATCTTGTCGATCTTATAGCGTTCCACACACGATAAGATATCGTCCCGACCGCCGACGATCGGCACCCCTTCGATGTACCTTCCCCATTTATTCGGATTATCGTCAATAATACAGCAGACAATATCCTTCAGCTCTTTTGCGGTCTTGATATCCCGCAGGATGATCTGACCGGCCTTTCCGCCCCCGATCAGAAGTACCCGCTTTGCTTTTGCGATCTCTTCCGTTTTACGCCGCTTACTTCTCTCCAGTAAAACGAAACGATAGGCAAAACGTACCATCAGCGTCATACCAAACTGGATCACCGTTCCGAAAAAATAATACGAAAGCGGCATTCTGCCAAAAAAAAGCGTCATACCTGTACAATGAAACAAACTTGAAATACCTGTTGCAACTATCATACGTACTAACTTACTATAGCTTGCAAATCTCCAGATACTGTTGTACAGACGTAGACGCCAAAATACGAATAACGAAAATATGACATAAATACCAATAAATTTAAGGTATGCTCCCAAAAATTCCTTTGGGATCATAGAATATCTGCAGTCAAACCGAAACCACAGTGCCAGAAAAAATGCAATCACAATAGAAACTGCGTCGTATCCGGCCAGCGCAAGGGAAACAACCTGCCAGTGCTCAACCTTCTTCTTCGTGTATCGAACCGCATTTGCTTTTGCTTGATTCAAACTCTTTCCCACAAAACTCTCCTCCTAGGTGTTACTTATTTTCAAACATTGGATAATATCCTTATCCTCTTCCATCCCCAATCCCTGATGTTTATAAAAATTTCATAAACATCGTCTATCTATTTAAATTTACTACATTTCTCTACGTTTTTCAACATATAACACCTTTTTATACAATAATTTCCTAATTTTGATAACAGTACACAATATGTAACAAATCCTCACCTGTTTGACATAAAAAGCGCAATAATATCTCCTCACATTCTTTCGTTTTTTATATAATTTTCTAATTCTTCCAAGGACTTCTTTTTTATTTTTTTGTATATATTTTCAAAAAAAGTGGAAGAAATCTCTTTCCTCCACTTTCCATTTAAATATTAAAGTCTTTTTCTGTCAAAATAATGCGGTCTGCATCGTCTGTATTCTTTCCAAGTACCCGTTTTACAAGTTTCTTTGCAGATACCTTCTGGGAATGCGCCATAGCCTCATCCATGATATCTTTTACTTCTGCGACTGTCACTGCATGATCTTCTCTCTGCAGTGCATCGATACGGCTGTACAATGCCAGGATTCCCATCTCGTCGATCCGGTATCCATTCTCCTGTGCATACGTCTGACCGAATGTAACCAGCTCATCATTTACAAAGATCGGCACTTCCAGCCTGCTCGTAAATTTCTTTCTGAACTCTCTGTTTGAGGAAAGTATACGGTCAAGCGGCTTTCTCTGCTCTTCCAGCACGATCAGCATCTCTCCGGTATCTTTTTCCATTGCCTTGTTCAGCTTCGCAACCGTTCTTTCACTTAATTTTCCTGCTTTTTCAATGATCAGCGCTCCGCCGTACAGCTTGGCAATGATATCACTGATCTTCTTCTTATTCAGCGCTTCTCCGGTGATGATCGCAACTCTTCCCTGACGGATCTTTCTCTGCTTCTGGATCGCTTTGACCACATCAACCGCAAGAACCGTCTTTCCGTTGCCTTTGTTTCCGACGATCAGCAGGTTGCCTGTATTGGATGTACCTCTTCTGTTCGTACAGTTGCGGTCCTGCTCCAGAACATCCACAAGCTGTTCGCTCATGCCGCGCACCGGAACAAAGTAGGAGAACAGCTTCTTCTGCTCTTCTGTCAGCCCGGCTTTTCTTGCACCCTGTCCAGACAGATCATATCTGCTGTGTACCAAAAATCCGGTATCAGAAATCGACAATGCATCTGCGATCTCGTCCATCGGAAGCGGTGCGGTCTTTCCTGTAGCGATCAGCTTCGCTGTCTCTTTTCTGCTCAGCGGTGTCGTAGAACTCAGAATATCCGACTCAACAGGCTCCTCATCCGGAATCTCACGATCGTCCGGTTCATCACTCAGCGTCGGCTTGAACTCTTCCTGCAGTCCTGCTGCAATCGATTCGTAATCGTCCTCATAATCCAGTTCTTCTTCAAATTCCTCTTCCAACTCCTCTGCTGCATCTTCTGTCAGAAGGTCTTCATAATCTTCTGCACTGTCAACATCCAGAGTCAGTTCTTCTGATTCCATTCTAAGCTCTTCTGTTGCTTCCTCCTTATTCTCAGGAGGTGCAACAGGAGTGCTCGTGTGTACCGGAATCTCCTCACTCTCTTCTTCCGGAATCACACCTTCGATTTCATCGATCATCCTCTGGATATCCGGGGATAAGATCGGGCTCTTTGGCTTGCGCTCGATCTGCTCTACATCCTCTTCATTCACTTCCGGAACTTCCTCCGGTTCAACACCGCCCTCTGCGGCTTCCCACTCAGCAAGAATATCATCAATATCAAGTATATCGTCAACCGGCTCGTCTATTCTCTCATCCTCTTTGATTTCTGTTTCTTCTAATTTAATAGATTCTTTTTCCATATCTTCCTTCTCAGCCTCTTCTGCTACTTCAGGTTCCTCGATTACTTCCACATCTGCTGCATCTGCCGTTTCCGGTTCTGCCAGCTCTTCTAATTCTTTCAGGTCAACTTCCTTAACTTTCGTCTCGATCGTCTCCTCAATGATCTCTTCTACAGGTTCTTCGATCACTTCTTCCTCTGCCACTTGATCCAGCAATTCCAGATCTGATAATGACTCAATCTCTTCCAACGCTTCTGCCAGATCTGAGCAATCATCTTCCCCTGTACTCTCCTCGTCATCACCTTCCACCGGTCCTGCGTCCTCTTCTGCCAATTCTTCGATGTCTTCTTCGTACTCTTCCGCATCCTCTTCTGAAAGTTCAATCTCTTCCTGCTCCTGCGCTTCTTCTGTTTCTGTATGGAAAAGATTCTGAAGTGCCTCGCCAAGCTTCATCGTATCACCCAGCTTCTTCTTCGACGGCTCCGCTTTTTTCAGCTGCTCTGCCACTTCCTCCTCACTGAGTTCGGCATTCTCCGACTCTGCGATCTGCTCTGAACGCTCCAGCATATCCTCTGTATAGCGGGCAGCTTCTTCCTGCTCTCTTCTCCGCTTTTCTTCTTCCTCAGCTTTTATTCTGCCCAGATCAATCAGTTTTTCCGCTTCTCTTTCTGAAGATTTTTCTGCTTCTTCCAGCCTTCTGTCATACTTTTCCTGCTGAAGCGGAGTCAATGGCTTGTATCGCATCTTCAGCTCCATAGCCTTGTATACATACTTGCCTTCGCTGAACCACAGAATCAGATCATCACACTCTTCCAGACATTCGGCTGTCATCCCGGCTTCTTCATATCTCTTGGCCAGCTCGTATGCCCACTCTTCGACATACTCTGCTTTTTTGAACTGCTCCAACGCACGGATCTGCTGCTCGATCGGAGCTCTCCGTGCTCTCAACAGGCGGTATCTTAAGATGTACTGATTGGGATCTTTTGGCGCAGCCTGTACGTATTCATCATAATAGTCGATCGCCTCTTCCAGATTTCCAACCTTTATCGCAAGAGTACACAAGCGATATAATATCTTTCTGCTCCCCTCTGTTCTATGATAGGCAGCTCTCAGAACTCCAAAACTCTTACGGTAATCTCTGATCTTCTCATATATATTGCTGACGTTTAACAGCATATTTACATTTCTGACACGCTTCCAATCAATGCTGTCAGCAATCTCAGCGGCTCTGTTGTATGCACCGTTTTCCATAAGTTTTAGCATCTGTTCTGTCTTCAACTTATATTCATACTTGTCCACTATGCTCACCTCATTATACTTAGTCTGTACCCTATAGGTATATTTCTCTTCATTGCCTAGTTTGTTCTAGTTTACCATATGACTCCCGTAATGTCAAAAAAATGCACCCTCAATTGACATTGAAGATGCATTTTATATTGTATTTAAATTTTTCATATTTTATAAATCGAAGGAACTATCTCGATTCTGTTCCTGTAAGACCTTTACACTTGTTAATTGATATAGCAGTCTGTCCACTAAGACTGGCTTATATGAAACCTCCTGTTCTTCAATTTAACAATATCTATAACCTAAATCCGACTCGGTATCGGTATCATCCTATCATGAAAGTCCTCTCTTCAGTTATTCTCTCTATAACCTTTCGGCTGCTGCAGTATCATCTGACGATATTCCAACATCCTATTTGATTATTCTTTCTATAACTGGGGGTGCTTCATATAAAACTGATATTCCTTATCCATGTTTCTTTACACATGTTCGGGAACTTTGGCTACATGTGGTATCTATATTCAATACGTCTGTAGATGTTGAATCTTTTCATTTTCATCCAGCTTTACAATCTCTTCGATTTGATCTTTTCATTCACTTTTACTGGATCTTATCTTTCGTGGTAAAGGTCTCTTTTACAGGAACCTGCATCTACCGTACCACTGACATATTGAAATGTAACTGATGATATACTGTCCATTGGACCTATGCCTCCTTAGTTCGTTTATTTTTAATCTAACAGAACGACTACTTACTAAATTAAGAATCGCTCTTTAGTTAAATATCCTTTTGAGATGTGTGATTGTTGTATCTCTTTTGGATTGACTTAATAATACCACTCCGCCTTTTATTTGTCAATACATTTTTTATATTTTTCTTTAATAATTTTTAAATTATTCTTTTTTGTTTGAATTTTCCGAATATTCAATTTGTATAATATGCGCATTGCGATTGTACGCAGATACAGATATAATGAATTTACTTTTTAGCTGTCGTCTGTACAGCATTAGCTTCTGTCTTTTAGAAGCTGTCTGTCTTCCGGCGTTTCGCCAGATTTTCAGTTGATTTTAACCGAACACAAAAATAAGAAGATTGCATCTACAGAATAAGTTTTTTATAATGGAGGAAAGTACATGAGAAAAAATAAAAAAAGAAATCACC
>PPYE01776745.1_pt1 | contig 16389 bp, 14 predicted proteins | sample 1559881 | NCBI WGS metagenome assembly PPYE01 (sample SAMN08240022, study PRJNA423297) | Human gut metagenome, whole genome shotgun sequencing project. | reverse complement strand
GCACCGGCAGGGCGTAGGCCACATACTGCGCCGCGCCGCCGTAGGCGATGAGCAGATTGTAGATGGCGTGGAGGGTGATGGCCGCCCCCAGCAGCCCGCAGGTGCCGGCGATCTTCAGCCACGTCCGCTGCCACGTGTACGCAAGCCCGCCGCCCACGATTAAACCGCACAGCACATGCATCGCTCCCGTGCCGAAGCCACGGAAGAAGATGAAGGAAAAGCGGTCCGCGCCGTTCTGGATCAGATAGCACACATTTTCGAAGGTGGCGAAGGCTAGGGCGACTGTTATTGCCGCAGCCTTGATTTTATCCCCCTCCGGCTCGAAGACCAGAAGATAAAAGGCCAGCGGCAGCAGCTTCATCATCTCCTCCACCACCGGCGCGATCTCCGCCGTGGCGGCAAGGGCGTCCGCCTGACATACCGCCGCGAGGAAGGTATTGATATAAGCCGAAAGCAGGCACACCCCCATTCCGGCAATGCAGAACAGGAAGAAGCGGAGCTGCCGCCTGCCCATGCACAGGGCGGCCACCAGCAGGGGAGAGACCATGCAGAGGAAAATGTTTTCAATATAGGTCATGCGTCCACCGCCTTTCTCGTGGCGGGCAGCAGCCCCAGAATCGCAAGCGTCAGCAGCATATCGCACCAGAAGGTGGGGCTGGTCGGTGAGGTATCCGGCCAGAAGCAGCCTGCCGTCCAGAGCAGATACTCCGAGACGACAAAGCACAGCACGCCGATGTGGAAGTACCGCATATTCTGCGCCGCGCCCGTCTGCGTTTTCGCATAGGCAAGAGCGCATATGGCGCAGAAGGAGAGCCATATCATCATGCCGCACCAGACCAGGTTGGAGAGAATGTCCCCGAAGGTGCAGTAGAACGCCAGCAGCGGAAGGCCGAACGCAGGCGCAAGCCATGCCCTGCGGCAGCGGAAGCTGCGCTCATCTGCTCCCTCCAGAGTGGCCTGCAAAATGCGCAGGAAGATGAGGCTGGCCACCCAGCCGAACTCCGACACATAAAAGACCCTCGGTGTGGTATCGAATAGCAGCAAATACAGCGTCCAGTAGAGTGCGCCGAGAGCAAAGCAGCCGTAGAAGCACAGCAGCAGAAAGTAAGCCTGATGGTGGCTTTTGCGGTAGGCGATACCCGAAAGCAGTGCGCCGACGAACGTGACCAGCAGTTGCAGCAGGTTCTCAATCAGCTCCATGAATCCCCTCGCTTTCGTTGTTCTGATCGTCCTCCCGGTTCATCTGACGCAGCCGGAAGCACAGAACGGTCACGCAAACGCCCAGAAGAAACGCCAGCAGCCCTATGACAATGTATCCCAAAGCAGCGCCGCCGTGAAAGATGCTAGCCGCCGTTTCAAAGCCGGAATAATCGCCGGTCTGGATGCTTGCGGCAATACCGGGCATGGCGAGGGACGCGCCTACAAGCAGCGCAAGGCACGCCGCCACGGCGGAAGCCATGGTGATCGTATTGCGCCGCCGCTGTTTCTCTCGTTCCATTTTGGCGATGCGCCGCTTCGTCTCCGCGACGCGCTCCTCATGACTCCGCATTTGTGATTCCCTCCCGTTCCAAGAGCCTTCGCAGGCTCTCTTTTCCGCGATACACCATGTTGGTGATCTGCTTCACTGTTTTTCCCGTGACCTCCGCCGCCTGCGCGTAGCTCATGCCCTCAAAATAGGTGAGATATAAAGCCTCCCGATAGTCCGGGTTCATTTCGCTCATGCAGAAATGCAGAATGCGGTTTCGCTCCTCCGTCCGGATGACCTCATCTGCCAGCAGCCGCCCGTCCGGCTCGTCGGTCAGCGCATCGAGGCTGAACAGGGGCTTTCGTTTGCTCTTATGACGCAGCGCCATATTCCGCGCCGCCTTATAGAGATACGCCTTGAAGCCGCCGTCCCGGATGCGGGGCTTTTTCGTGAACAGATAGGCGAAAACATCCAGCATCAGCTCCTCAGACTCGTGAACGTCGTGCAGATAGCCGTCAATATACAGGGTCAGGGGGTCACCGTATTTTTTCATCAGGGCATTAAGCCCTTCGTCATCGCCGTTCAGATATTGGCGGTAGTAGCTCTCGTCGCAGACCATATCGTTCACTTCCTTTTTGCGGATGCTAAAATGCAGAGGGGTATCCGTCAGGGGCTTGTCCCGCCGGAGATCATACTCAACACGGAACATGATATACGAATATCCGAAGAAACACAAGATATCTGGCGAAATGTTCAGAGGAAAGTCTCAGATAGGAACGATTATCGCTTTATTGAACGATAAAACTTCATGCTTTGTGACAAAAATTTTGAAATCGAGGTCAAGCTTATGAAAGACAAAAAGAGTATCAACAATATCGAATACGTATTGGTTGGAGATTACTATATCCCGGATCTGAAGCTTCCCCATGAGGAACGTCCCATCGGAAAATATGGGCGGATGCACCGAGAGTATCTGAAGGAGTACAATCCAATGATGTTCAATGATTTGGTTCTGGACGGCCAGCTCTGGACTTACCTTGCTGATTTGAACGAGCAGGCACAGGAGCGTTTGTCTCTGATTGTTGAGCAGATGAAGGTATCTGAGGGCGTAACTGAGGAACTGAAAGAAGCAGACCAGATGGCCTGGGTCGGAGTCATGAGTAGTATCCACAACCGGGCAGAAGAAATTGTGTTGGAAGAAATCGTATATAGATAACACCTTGCCGGACTTCATTTTCGATGGAGTCCGGCTTTCTATATCCAGAAGCAGTATTTCCTGTGTCGGCAAAAAGTGCAACAATTTCGTTTTGAATACTATTGATATTTTTGCCGATGATATGGTATACTGTGTAATAGATTAGCGTAGATTTTTGATGGATTTTATGGCGGAGGAGCATAGATGCGATATCTTTCAGCTACTGAAATAGCAAAAAAGTGGGATGTGTCCGAGCGCAGTGTTAGAAATTACTGCGCCCAGGGGCGTGTGAACGGTGCGTTTCTTACCGGCAAGACATGGAACATTCCGGAAAACGCAGAAAAACCGGAGCGTACCAACAAAAGAAAAGAAGGGCCGATTACTCTTTTGGATATTCTGAAAGAGCAGAAGGCAAGTAAATATTCCGGTGGGATCTACCATAAAACGCAGATTGATTTGACATACAATTCCAACCATATGGAAGGAAGCCGCCTGACGCACGATCAAACCAGATATATCTTTGAAACCAACACCATCGGCGTAGAAAAAGAAGTGCTGAATGTGGATGACGTGATCGAAACAGCAAATCACTTCCGCTGCATTGACATGATTATTGATCATGCAAAAGCAGCTCTGACGGAGAAATTCATCAAAGAACTTCACTTGGTTTTGAAGAACGGCACTAGTGATTCCAGAAAAGATTGGTTTGCTGTGGGCGAGTATAAGAAACTCCCGAATGAAGTCGGCGGCAGGGATACAGCCCTTCCGGAAGAAGTTGCCGATAAAATGAAGGCCTTGCTGATGGAATATAGCGCTAAGGAAGAAAAGACCTTTGAGGATATTCTGGACTTCCATGTGAAGCTTGAGCGGATTCATCCGTTCCAGGACGGCAACGGTCGTGTGGGCAGATTGATTATGTTTAAGGAGTGTCTGAAATACAATATCGTTCCGTTCATCATTGAGGACAATCTGAAGATGTTCTATTACCGTGGATTGAAGGAATGGGACAACGAAAAAGGCTATCTGACAGATACCTGCCTGACCGCACAGGACAAGTATAAAGCGTATTTGGATTATTTTAGGATCAGGTATTAAGCAAGTTGATTTCCAAAGTATCAAACGCTTGGCCCAAAGTGTCATTTTGACACTTTGGAAGCGAATTCTTGTCAGTTTATATTCGTGTGGTGATTACAAAAAGAGGGTACGATTCCATATTGAGTGGAAGCGTACCCTCGATGATATAACGATGAAATTATTTCCGTTTTCTTTTTCCCTTGCCGTGCGTCATGCTGCCTTTACCACGCTGACTGATCGGGCTGTTCATGTGCTTAGACAGTTTCAGCAGCTCAATCAGATTTGCGAACTGTTCCATGGTAAGTGAACCGCTACCCGTTTAAGATTATCTCGTTGCCCGAATCAAGGACTGCGTTTTCAGTAAAAGTGAGGCCAGCGCATGGTGATCTTCCCGCTCCGTCCACCATTGGGGCATCAGAAATTGTAGCACCTGCTCTATCCATAGGTAGTCCTGATGTGTCAGAGCATGTTGTTCCAAACCTCTACACATCCGGGAGTAACCGGAGCGAACCGTATCACAAATAGAATCACGGTCAATATACCGCCCAATAAAGCCACAGAGAATGGCCGCTTCTTCCTCTGTATAGTTTTGCATCACAGTACCTCCCATCACACACGATGAGTATTGTACCATACCGAACCGTCAAAGGAAAGGTAAAACTTTTTTACTCTGCGTAGTACCTCGGTCTACTGATAGATGTAAATCCCTCCTTGCCAGTAATGACTACATTGTTGTGGCCGCTGGCGCAGTGAATGATTAGCAATTCTCCGTTTGCGTCCCTGCCGCCAACGATGCCCACATGGGAATTATCCGGGTAGAACACCAAGTCACCAGGCTGTGCGTCCGCCCACGAAATGTTGGTACAATGGCTGTGCTGCATGGTGGCTCCACCGCCGTGGCCGATGACATAGCTGCCGCCAGACTGATTGTAGAAAACCCAATCCACAAAGCCGCTGCAATCCAGTCCGTAGGGGCGGTAGGTCCCCGTGGTGGAGCTGCCTGCCGCAGTGACCTGCCGCACTTCGCCCCATCGGGTGTCCCAGCCGATCACAAGGCTCTTGCCGCCCCAGAAATAATTCACCTTGCCGACAAGAGAACAGGCGGTGCGTACCACCGCCTCGCGCTCCGGCGACAGACCCTCCGGCAGATCGCGGAGCAGCGCCGCCGTATCCCCGCTGACGGAGTACACATCCTCGACCAGCTCCCGCAGGAGGTCCTGCTGCTCCAGCAGCTCGTCCAGCGCTACGATCTGGTTACGGTTGAAGTGATACGCGGTTTTCATCTCCTCTGCCGTTTTTGCGGTAATGGTGATATAGAGTTTCTTTTCCGTCCAGCCATCATCGCCCTCGCCGCTGCCTGGATGATGAATGACCTCAATGCGGTGGGTAATGGCGGTCATATCCCAAAAGACCGCTTTCAGTCGAGCGATGCGGTCGGCGTCCATGGTGGCTACGTCCGCAGCATCTGCATCTGCCCCAGCAACCTTTACCGCGAACACCGCCAGAACCTCCACCCAATCGACAGACTGCCCGGTCACGGAGATGGAGTCGTAGCTGTCCGCTGTTTGCAATTCCTCCAACCGCTCGTTATACTCATAATTGACCTGCGCCACCGCAGCGGAGATCGGCACAACGCCCGTCTCCCGGCTCTCGTTGGAAAAAAGGATACCAAAGGGTGATGCAACGATTGCCGCCACAAGGATCACCGTCAGGAACAGCACCAGCACCACCGCACCGCCGCCTGCCGACAGGATCGAGCTGACCGCAGACGCCACTCCTTTCCCGATTTCTTTCACTGCCTGGACTGCCACGCTGCCCAGCTTTTTGGAAGCCCTTCCGCCGCTCTGCGCGGATTCCTGAAGCATCTTCCGCTGCGTCTTTCGCTGTGCCGCCGCTCTTGTTCGGCGCGTGATGATTGCATTGTTCGGCGCTGCGTGGTCAGTTGGTCGAACATGCATGGTGCGTGCGGCCTTGGTCATGGTCTGTCTGCTCTTGGGTGCCGGACTGCCCTTGGCCGATACCCCCGAATTGCCTTTCTGCGGAGTGGTCATTGTACCTCCACGGTCGGACGGTGGAGGTACAATGTGCCGCTCTGCTGTTCTTTTCTCGGCAAGGCTCCGCCGATAGGCGGCTTTTGCGTCCTGTATGGCTTTCTGCCGCCCACGCTCCTGCGGGGCGGCATTTGCGCTTTTTGGACCTCCGCAATTTTGCGGAGAAATGGTCCGGTTTCCGACTTCATTTCGTGCAGCGGTTTGTGCTGGAGAAAAGTCATATTCCGTCGGGGCATTGGTAGAGCCGCTTTCCGCACCAATCCCCATATCTGCCACTCTGTACTCCCTCGCCGCATTTTCTTTGCCCTGCCGCAGCTTTCCTCGGTAGTGCTTTATCATGCGCCGCGAGGCATCCGCCGCCCCAGCCGCACCCCGGCGCATAGTTTTCTCCACACGGTCGGTGGCGTAGCGCACGGGATCATGGCTCTCCGGCTCCTTTTCCCGCTGCCGCTTGTCCATGTGCTGTTTCAGAAGGGAATCCGCGTCTTTAGGCGCAGGGTTCTTCAGCTTTGCCTTCGGCGTGTCCATGCCGGGTTTGATCTTCAAGTCCCGCATAGCGTCAGTCCTCACCGGGGCGTGTTGACATTAAGCGGTACAGCTCCGTATTTTTGGGCAGCTCATTGGCGAAAGGCACGATGGCCCCGCCTACCTTGATGAGCCCGTGGCCAGCAGGGGCATTGTCCACATAGCTCATCTGCGTATCCGACGCACCCAGCAGGCGGGCAAGCTGCTCCCGGTCGGTGGTGGCCTGATTGAGCATCAGCAGGAACTCGGAGTTTGCGAACATCATCCGCGCCGTGTTGGACAGCAGACATTCCTCCACATTCTGCGTGATGCCGGTGAGCGTCGCGCCGTATTTACGGAAGCGCTTCCAGCACTTGTAGAGGAATTCGCTGCTGTAATTGGTAATGCTATGTCCGCTGCCGCTCCCGTTGGCGAAAAACAGGTAGATCTCGTCGATGTAGACATGGGTGTATTTTCCCTCTCTGCGGTTCTGGATAACGCGGTTGTAAATGGCGTCCAGCATCACCAGCAGGCCCACCGATTTCAGATTTTCGCCCAAGTCCTGAATGTCAAAACAGAGAATACGGCTTTTTGTGTTGATATTGGTCTGATGGGAAAACACATTCAGACTGCCCACTGTGAACAGCTCCAATGCCAGCGCGATCCGGTGCGCCTCCGGGTTGACCTGCTTCATCAGGTCGTCATAGAGGTCCTTCAGCGTGGGCGGCTGTCCCTGATAACTTTTCAAATATTCCCGATAGATGTTTCCCACGCTGCGGTCAATGATGGACTTCTCCTGCGGCTCGATCTTATCCGCGCCCATGAGCTGCTCATACAGCGACATGATAAACTCGGACTTCATCACCAGCGGCTCCTTGCCATCGCCATACCCCTCGGACAAATCCAGCGCATTGATGTGGCAGCCATTTGGATCAGAGGCGGAGATGGTGATGACCTCGCCGCCCAATGCCCGTACCAGCTCGCCATATTCGCGTTCGGGATCGACGATAATGATGTCACGGTCGGTGGAGAGCGCCAGCGCGGAGACCTCCTGCTTTGCTGCCATCGACTTGCCTGAGCCGGAAACGCCGGTAATGAAGCCGTTGCCGTTCAAAAGGTTTCCGCGGTTGCAGATGATGAGGTTATGCGATACGGCATTGACGCCATAGTAGATGCCGCCCACGTCCTGAATCTCCTGCGATTTGAAGGGCATGAGAACGGCGGTACATTCCGTGGTCAGGGTACGGGTGGCGTCAATGCGCTTGAGGCCGAGGGGCAGCACCGTGTTCAGCGCGACCTCCTGCTGGTAGCGCAGAATGTTGAATTGACAGCCCCGCGCCCGCCCGATGGCTTGCAGGGCCTCGGTGTCCTGATCGAGCTGCTCCAGATCGTCCGCCAAATGGGTCAGCGTGACAAGCGCCAGCATCATGCGCTGGTCGCGGCTCATGAGATCATCCATGAATTCCTTTGTTTCGCTCCGTGCCAGTTCCAGTTCATAGGGGATATTGGCGTCATAGTTGCCATTCTGGTTCTGCCGCTGCCGACAGCGGGTAATGTCTGAGTCCACCGCCATGATCTGCTTGCGGCTAATGCTCACCGCTTCGTCCATCGCCACAGGGATAATGTCGATGGAGAGCATCATGTTTCGGGGATAGTCCATCAGCTGCGTGATCATTTCATCGGAAATGAAGCTGGCATAATCCCGCAGGAACAGGGTGCGGCCCACATGATTGCCCAGCTCGTAGTGATTTTTTTGAAAGGAAATACAGTCCGGGGCGATGCAGTCCCGGAAGTCATGTCCCCTTCGCATGGTGTCCTCCAAATTGAACCGGAATAGCTGTTCCTCGCCGGGGCGATAGAAGTCGTGCAGAAGCCGCAGACGGTCATTGACCGTAATCTCACGGACGCTGGAGGACATACGGGAAAGTCCTGTGGTGAGGTCAGTTCCAACACGGGAGAAGAATGCGCGGGCCTCCTCCACACTTTTCTTCTCCGCCGAAACGGTGATGTATTTTTCCTGAATGAGATTGTTGCTCTCCGCCGCCTTGCCCAAAACAAGCGCGTTATACTCGTTGCGGTAGAGGTCACGGCGGTCGCCCTGCATGGGCATGAGCAGCGTCCGACCGAAGTCCTTTTGATTGAGCTGACGGTTAAAGAGCGTGATCTTTGCCGTAGCTCCAATTGGGAGTGAGTTCAGGAAGGAGCAGTAGGTCATAAAGAGTTCCCGCTGCTTTTCCGGGGAGGCCACGGCGTAATTGACATCAAAAAAGCGCCAAGTTTTTGAAAACTTGCCGCTTACCTGAAACACACCGTCTTGATAAATGCGTTTGATGGGAATGGATTTCTGGACGCTGCGGGGAACGGAAAAGGCGTCCCGTTCCGCGCTGCGCCGATGCTTGAAAAGGATCAATGTTTTTTCACCTCGCGTTTCATCGCTTCTTCATAGTAGTTTTCTGACTTCCAAACGCGCTTGCCCGCCATGATGACCTCCGATTTCAGCCATGCCCACAAGAATTGCTCCAGCGTGAGGCCGTTGTACTGAAAAAAGCCCGCAGCGGCCACGGGAGCCGCGCCGACAATGCACACCCAACTTACCGTTTCCCGGTCCAACACTCGGCTCAGGCTGAAATACAGCACCACGGCAACGCCCACCGCCAAAACGGAACAGATGAATTGCCGCACGGACAGGCCGAAAAAGAGTGTTTCGCGGTAAGCTCTAATTTCTTTGTTGATTTTGATTTCCATATACGACTCCAAAAATAAAATGTTTTGCAGATTTCGATTGATTTAGCTAAGAGACTTTGCTAATATTAGTTTGAGGAAGGTGGTGTTGGCTTGTTAAGCAAAGAGTTAATTGAATTAGCAAACAGAGTTTGCAAGCAAAAAGCCGAAGAACAAACGATTGAGCTAAAGGCTGCACATGAAGAATGCCCCAAGCGGTTGTATGATAGCTTATCCAGTTTTTCCAATCAGGATAGCGGAGGTATCCTTCTGTTTGGCATTGATGAAAAGCAGGATTATAAAATTGTTGGTGTCTATGACCCGCAAGACCTTCAAAAAACAGTCACAGAGCAGTGCCAGCAGATGGAGCCTCCTGTCCGCGCAGAATTTACCCTTGCTGAAATAGATGGTCAGTTCATCGTATCTGCTGAAATACCAGCCTTGGATATTTCCGAGCGTCCATGCTATTATCGCGGGGCTGGCCGCACCAAAGGCGCTTATATTCGCGTGGGGGATGCAGACCTGCCTATGACGGATTACGAACTCTATAGCTTTGAAGCGTTCCGCAAGCACCTCCACGATGATGTACGTCCGGTGGAACGAGCAAGCATGAGTTTGTTGGATGAGAAAAAGGTTCAGGATTATGTTCGCCAACAAAGTATTGACCGTCCCGGTTTTTCCGCTCTTACACCGGAACAGGCACAAGAAATGCTCAATCTGACACACGATGGCGTTCCAACTCTGGCGGCAGTGATGAATTTTGGAATCTACCCGCAGGGATATTTCCCTCAGCTTGGCATTACAGCTATCGTTGTCCCCGGTACGGAAATTGGCGCAACCGATTCCGACTCTGCACGATTTATTGATAATAAGCGCATTGAAGGAACGATCCCTGTCATGGTGGAGGAAGCCCTGAACTTTTGCCGTCGCAATATGAAAGTGAGAACAATCATCGACAAGGAGACTGGTCTGCGACGTGACCGCACGGAATACCCCATCGACGCCTTGCGCGAAGCCATCCTAAACGCAGTCATCCATCGAGACTACAGCATCCATACCGAAGGTACTCCCGTGCAGTTGGACTTCTTCACAAACCGTTTGGAAATCCACAGTCCAGGTTGTCTATATGGTCGAATGAGTGTAGATCAGTTAGGCACTGCGCGGCCAGACCTCCGCAATCCGGCGCTGGCAGTTATGGCCGAAACTTTGACAGCCGCCGAACATCGCTATTCCGGTATTCCGACCATGCGCCGCGCCATGAATGAGCACGGTCTGCCAGAGCCGAAATTTGAAAATCGCCGCAACGAATTTGTGGTCACGTTTTACAATAGCCTGCCATTAGAGAATGAAGATAAATCTATCAGCGACTCTGCGCCGACTGATCTTCTGGCCTTTTGCCGCATCCCTCGTTCTCGCCAGGAAATTGCGGAGTATTTGGGGGTCAAAACCGTATTTTATGCCATGCAGCACTATGTAAAGCCGCTCCTCGAAAGCGGCCAGCTTGCACCTTCTATTCCAGAAAAGCCCAAGAGCAGGAATCAGAAATACTATACGGTTGGATGATCCACCAAAGGCGCAGACACCATCGTCTGCGCCTTTGGTACGCTCGCCCCAGGCATGCCGCGATGGGTCTGCGCAAATAATAGAATATTTCTTTCCTATAACCCCAGCATTTCCTTTGCGATATGGTCGGCAGACTTCACCAATCCTACCAGCACCAGCAGGTTGAATATGACCTCGCCCAAATAGCTCCACACCTGCGTCACCACGGACGCGCTGCTATCCACCACCGGCGTACCGCTGGCGGAAAAGGCCGAAAAGATGATGCAGGCAAGTACGATCACCGCACCCTCCATGCACACACCCACATAGCTCCGCAGGAATGCCTTGCCGAAATGGGATGTGCCCTCACCGGCGAAGGACGCCAGTGCCACCGGGGACAGTGCGGCATACATATAGATCTTAAAAAAGCGCCCATAGACGGTGAGGATCATAATGAAGGCCAGCACCGTAATAAAAAGGCTTCCCAGCAGTGTCACCAGCCAAAGGGGGATGCTTGCCAAAAAGCCCACATCTCCGATGGCGTCCGCGATCTCCTGCGGCAGCGCCACGGATGCGCCGGTCAAGCCGCCGATGCTGCCCGCCGCCGTTGCCACAATGCCGTTGCACACATCAAATACATCTACCAGCAAGTCCATACCATAGGTGATACCCACCTTTGCCAGCACGAAGTAGATAAAGTGCCGCAGCAAATGCTCCGGCCTTTGAAAGTCCCGAAAGCCGGAGGCACTGCGAAAGATACCGATGGCAAAAAACAGCACCAGCAGCCCGTAGCCGATGGCCTGCATCCCGCCGTTGATGGTCACAATGGTCTGCCAGATAGTGCCGCCCTTGAAGGTCTGGGGCGATTCCGTCAGCAGTGACCACATTTCCGTCATTTTACTATTCCAAACGCCAAAGGCGTTGGTCAGGTTTTCTACGATCCAGTTGTTATCCAAGTCTCACCACCTCCATAATTGTAATGACATTGTATTGACATTTCTCCTTTTCGGTATATACTAAGGTTGAGGTGAATGCTATGAACACGATCAATGTCACATCTGCACCCAAGACCGCAACCTTTCAAATGCGGATCAATCCCGAGGTGAAGCAGCGCGTGGAGGACATCTATGCCCGTCAGGGTCTTTCCTTTACCGACGCAGTCAACATCTTCATTCAGCAGTCCCTGAACATGGAGGGCCTGCCGTTTCTGGCTTCGCCTGAGAATGCGGAATACATGAAGGCAAAAGCCATGCGCCGCCTGTTGGATGAAGCGGAAAAAGGCTGGGCGTCTGCGGAAAAGGATGGCTGGGTATCTGAGGAAGATGCTTACCGCACCCTTGGGGTGAAGGAATGAAGCTAAGATATACGCCGGAGGCGCTATGCGACCTTCAAGAGATCAAACGGTATATCAAAAGCGAGCTTCATAACCCCACCGCTGCCAGTCGGATTACAAAATCCATCCTCGACGGCTGCGCCCAACTCAAGCAGTTTCCTGAAATGGGCGTTTCCATTGGGGCAAAGACCGGCTATGAAACCGATCTGCGGATGCTGGTGGTGGAAAGCTATATCGCCCTCTACCGCATTGAAACGGAAGTTGTTTCTGTTGGCCGTATCATCAACACCCGTCAGGACTATATCCGCATTTTGTTGGGAGAAGTTACCCCATAACGAATGGAACCGCACCCTCTGTTTTCCATAGACAGAGGGTGCGGTTTTTCTATCAGATCGCGCCGATAGCGGTCAGAATTTCCTTCGCAAAGGCGATCATTAAGCCACCAAACAGGCAGAGAAAGCCCTGAGTCCTTTGGCTGGCATCGTGGGACTGGATCGACATACCCACCTGCACGATGCCCCAGCCGAGAATGATCACGCCCAGCGCCTTGATGATGCTGAAAATAAAATCGGAAAGGTTATTGACAATATCCAGCGGATCGCCGCCCGCCGCCATCGCGGGCGTGACGCAGCAAAGGCAGAGGGCAGCAGCCCCAGCCGCCGTCCAATAGCATTTTTTCACCTTACTCAGTCTTGTCGGGTTTGAAATCTTTTTCTTTTTCAGATAATTCATGTTCAGGTTCCTCCACGTCAATAAAATCATAATCGTCCAGTGATTTGAACGCATAGGGCAGGTCAGGCAGCGCATAATCCGGCGCTCCCAGCGGCTTATGGATATAAGGCTTTGCCTTGCCGTCCGTCGTCAGCTTAATGTTGGGGTGGCGCTTGATGTTATACTTTTTGTCCAGCACGGGGTCTTCCCCGCGGATAAACAAGATCGCTTTATGGGTATCCAATTTTCGCACCTCGTCAATGGTCATCAGGTCGCGTCCCGTCTGTTGGAAGTTGGTAGAGCTGGAGCCGCTGCGTCCCTTCGTTTGCCCTCGTGTGCGTGTGGCGATGGTCTCCTTGCCCAGCAGCTTTACGATAAACTCCAACGAGGTCGGCTCGTTGCCGCCGCCGAGGAACAGCAGCGTGTCGCAGTTGCCGATGATGCTCTCCCATTCCTTTTCATACAGCGCCTTGATCTGCTGAATGTTCTGCACGATGATGTTCAGCCCGATATTGTAGCTGCGGCAGGTAGCCAGAATCTTCGGATAGCTCTCCGGCTGGGCCACATTCGCCCATTCGTCCTGAATGACACGCACCGGCACAGGCAGACGTCCGTTGTGCTTCTCGTCCGCCCTTCGGTAAAGTGCCTGAAAGCATTGGGTATAAAGCATTCCCACAAGGTAGTTCATACTGCTGTCATCAACAGGGATCACGCAGAAGATGGCCTTTTTCTTCTCACCCAGGCTGCCAAAGTCCATCTCATCCACCATTGTCATTCTGGCATACTGCGGGATATTGAAGGTGGCCAGCCGCACGGCGGCGCTTACCAAAATGGATTTCGCGGTCTTGCCCGCCGCCTGTTTGAAAGCCTTAAACTGTTTCACCGCCACATGGTTGGGCTGTTCCTCCTCCAATGCCCGAAAGAGCATATCCAGCGGGCTGCGGTATTGATCGTCCTCCTCCCGCACCTCGGCAAAGTTCATCATGTAGATCAGCATTTCAAAATTCTGTTCCTCCGGAGGCGCTTCGCTGACAAGGTAGAGCATAAGGGCTGAATCCAGCGCGATCTCCGCCTTCTCCCAGAAGGGGTCGTTGCTGGAAGCGTTGCGAGGCGTGGTATTTTTGATGAGGTTATCAATGAGGGTCAGCACATCTTTTTCGCTGTGAATGTACGAAAAGGGGTTGTATCCGTCGGACTGGCTGGGGTCGATCAGGTTGAACACCCGGACTTCGTAGCCCTGCGCTGCCAACAAAGCGCCTGCCGCGCGCAGCAGCTCGCCCTTGGGATCTGTGATAAGGTAGGAGCAATTTGCACTGTAAATATTGGGCTTGCAGAAAAACCGGGTCTTGCCGGAACCGGAACCGCCCACTACCAGAACATTCATGTTGCGCTGGGTGATATAGCCGTCCATGCCCAGCCGGACGCGCTGGGTCAGAATGATGTTGGCGTCCTTATGCCGGTGATCCATATACTTCCGGTTCAGTTCCTTGGGATTGCCCCATTTAGCGCTGCCGTATTCCTCGCCCGGTCGTCGGTTCTCCCGGCTGGAGTAGTAAAGTGCGACGCCGCAGCCGTAGAGCAGCAGGCTCCCCAGCATACATTTCAGTGTGTAGGGCGTCCAGCCTATGGAAAAGGGGCGCTCCAGCACTTGGCTGAAACGCCCCATCCATTGAAAGAGGTTCATACCGTCCTCGTAGGCATAGGCGGCAATTGCCGCCAGCCAGAGGACCAACGGGGAAAGCGCCGCCCACACAGGGGCAGCGCTGCGAAAGTCATTCTGCCGCAAGGCTTAGTACCCCGTCTTGGGCAGTCTCACCGTTGTTTTGGTGTAGACGGTAGTGAGCCAGCGGGACACTGCCTGAATCCACTGCCCATTGTAAAGGCCACCCACATCTGCCACATTCACAACGCTGGCATTGTTGGCAAGACCGCTGCGGGCGGTGGCGTAGATGTACGGCGTTTCCACCTGCGCAAAGCCCGCCTTTACATTTCCGAACACGAACATGACTTCGGCAACACGCTCATTGGCGGCAAGGCCGAGGACAGCGGGGCGGGCGTCCAATACGTAAACCTTGCTTGTGCTCAGATTGTCCGCCAAAGTGCGGTAGTCCCCGGAGAGGTTGGTCTTATAGACCACCTTGTAGGAAAGCGGCTGGTTGTAGCTGCCGGTGACGATTTTACCCAGCGTGACCTGCACGGGAAGCTGATCGCGCCAATAGAAGGAGTCAAGGGCAACGGTGGAACTGTTCTTGATCTGTGAGAACACGTAGCGGATCGGCTGACCGGGGACAGCCTGCACAGGGCCGGTTTTTTTAATGGATACGCCGGTGGAAACGCTGGTATTCTGCACTTCAAAGGTGACGATCTGTCCGTTGAATTCCAGATAGGCGGTCATCACTGTGGGGTTGATGGAGTAATTCGCTGGCGCTTTGATCTCACGGACGGTATAGCGGGACAACGGCAGCGTCTTAGAAACAGCGCGCCCGTTGCGGTCGGACTTGATGGTGTCCACCACATTGCCTGCCTTGTCGTAGATCTCAAACACCGCGCCCTCCAGCAGCGTCCCGGCAGGCAGGCCGTTGGTGGCGTTATCGTCTGCGGATTTCTTGATGATCTGGATCTGGCCGCACTCCGCGGTATTGCTCCATTCGATTTCCGTAGTAGAGCCATAACGGACATAGATCGTTTTCAGTTCAGGATCAAGCACATAACCGGGGGCGGCTTTGATCTCACGCAGATAGAATCGGCCATCGGCCAGTCCCTCGTCGGCGTAGATATAGCCATCCTGATCGGTCACGTACTCCCCGATGGGATTGTGATTGCTGTCGTAAAGCAGAAACACCGCGCCGTAAATTCCCTTGCCGGTAGCCTTGTCCACCTTGTGGAGCAGGATACGCGAAGATTTGTGATTGATGATCTCCAACGTGGCCGTCTGACCGTCCTTGACCTCAATACGATGAGGTGTGGTATCCAGCAGGTAGCCGGACGCAGCCTCCTTGATGATCTGCAAGCCACCCACAGGCGTGTTGTAAAAATAAAGCGTCTGCGTATCGTTGGGGTTGACCACGACAGTCTGGGTACGGGCGTTTTCGTCAATGCTGTAACCGGGGATCGATTTCACCTCCGTCGCTACTATGGTGCCGGAGATGCCGGAAATGGTGATTTTTCCTTCTTTATCCGTCCAGTACAGGCCGGTGGAGGACAGCGCGCCGCCCTCGGCATCTACATAGGAACCGTCGGCATAGACGATTTTGAACTGTACGCCCTCCAGCGGTTCTTTTGTAACGGAGTCCTGCTTCACGATGATGAGATTGCCCTTCGGCTGATTGCGGAACTCCACCGTGACAACTTCGTTGGACTTGACCTTGACTGTCTGCGGGGTATCGTCGAGAATGTAGCCGTCCTTCGCACGGGTTTCCTTGATGACAAGCGTGGTGCCGGGGGCAATGTCGGTAATCGTGAACGTGCCTGCGCCGTCCGTCACATATTTGCCGTTGGCGTTGCCGATGAGATTGCCGTCGGAATCCGTGACAAGGAACTCAACATCGGAGATGGGCGCATTTGTTACAGCATCCACCTTTTTCACGAGCACGCCGCCCTTGGGCTGGTTACGGAACTCCAGCGTCATCACGGCATTGCGCTTGATTTTGATGCTCTGCGGCGTATCATCCAGAATGTAGCCGTCTTTTGCCCGCACCTCGCGGGCGATGACCGTCATGCCGGGTGTCAGACCGTCAATGCGGATGGTGCCCGCACTATCGGTCACATACCTTCCGTTGGCCGTGCCGATCAC
>PPYE01107875.1_pt1 | contig 16394 bp, 12 predicted proteins | sample 1559881 | NCBI WGS metagenome assembly PPYE01 (sample SAMN08240022, study PRJNA423297) | Human gut metagenome, whole genome shotgun sequencing project. | reverse complement strand
CGCGCACGTTTGCAGGCCGAGAAGTATTTTCTCAGCCGCACATGTCGCCTGAGAAAATGATTGGACTTTCTTTCGCCGCGCCGGCGGCGAAACTCTACGAGGTTTTTGACAAGCTGATTATCGATCGAAGATTGGGCAGAGGCGCGCACGTCCTGAGCGCAAACGCGCACAGCAAAAAATCTGCCGGACATTTCTGCCCGGCAGATGGCATACAGTATATGGGCTTCAGCAGACCTTCGGCTCCGGGAACTTGGAGTGGAAGCTGTGCGCAACATCCCACGCGATGGCATCGTTGATGCCGTCCCACGTGGCAGGCTCGCCGTGGCCGAGCGTCGCCATGGTCAGGCAGGCCTGCTCACCGGCGGTGAGCGTGGTCTTGGCAGCCTTTGCGTTCAGGCGCTTGGCAATGTCCTTGATCTTGATCTTCATGATCAGACGGTACGGCAGCGGCAAACGCTTGAGGTCAAAGCGGCCCTGCAGCGGGAACACCGCAATATCGGAGCCGAGGCCGTTCTTCTTGCGGCAGACCTCTGCCGGGTTGACAGCCGGATCGCCCATGCCGACCGAAACGACGCAGCGCACGTCATAACGGTCCATGGCCTTGTCCAGACCGACGACCTTGCCGGCAAACAGCCAGCCAATGTAGGCAATCTTACGGCCGACCGGGCAAAGGCCGGACTTCTCCGTAAAGAACGGAATATGCAGCGCGGCCGACATGCGCTGGGCATACTCCTCACAGGAGCCGGAGAGCGAAGAATAAACAATCGCGTCAATCATCGTGATAAATCCCCTTTCAGTTTGTGGCGGAACCAACTATCCCTTGCTTCCTGTTTTATCATAGTCAAATCTTAAACGAAAGTCAAGGTTCTCTTTACAAATTTGGCATCGTTATCCGGTGTTTGGGTAAAAAAGCAGCCCACGCGCGCTGCATTTTCCGGCAGCGAAAAAAAATACGGCCTTTTTCCATGCACGCGCCTCTTGCAGATTGCCGTCGGATTCAGTATAATGTAGGATGGTTTTATAAACAGATTTTTACCCTGATATGGAAGGCGGTGCAGATCGCACATGGAAGAACGATTCCGCAATCTGGACTATCAAAATTGGAAGCCCGTGCGCACGCTCGGCAGCGACTCCTACGGGACGGTGTACGAGATCGCACGCGACGACGGCTTCGGCATGGTGGATCACGCGGCGCTCAAGGTGCTGTCGATTCCGGCCGCACCGGAGGACTTTGACGCACTGGTCGCCGAGGGGCGCACCCCCGAAGAAGTGACTGCCCTGTTCCACCGTCAGGTGGAGACGATCGCGCGGCAGCTCATGGCAGTCGACGCCATCAGCGATGATCCCAACCTGCTGCGGTGTGAGGATCATGTCATCCGTGCGCACCCGGACGGCCGCGGCTGGGACATTTATGTGCGCACGGAGCTGCTGCCGTCCCTGCCGGATTATCTGCGCAACCACCCGCACGGCGAGGCGGACATCATCCGGCTCGGCGCAGGGCTGTGCAGTGCGCTCGAGACCTGCCATCGCCGCGGCATCGTGCACGGCGACATCAAGCCCCGCAACGTCTTTGTCGGCGGCGGCAACTTTAACGAGCAGGTCAGCTACAAGCTGGGCGATTTCGGCATGGCGCAGTTTTCCGCCGTCGATAATACGAATGATTTCATGGCGCCCGAGGTGCTGTGCGGTGCGCCCGTCTCGCCCGCGAGCGACCTTTATTCCGTGGGCATGGTGCTCTACTGGGCGCTCAACGAGCGGCGCATCCCGTTCGTGCCGCTGCCGCCGACGGCGGTGGAGGCCTCCGACCTCGCCATCGCGCGCGAGCAGCGCCTGCGCGGCGACCCGCTGCCCGAACCGCTGCACGGCAGCCAGGCGCTGAAGAACGTCGTCATGCGCGCCTGCGCCGACGATCCGGCCCAGCGCTACGCCTCCGTGGAGGAGTTTCGCGCGGCTCTGCTCGCCGTGGCGCGCCGCGCCGCAGCCGCGCAGCCGCAGCAGCCGGTCCGGCGGGAAACGCCCGCCCCCACGCCCGCCGCAGCGGGCACGTTCCCCGGTTCAAAGCCGAAGGCACAGCGCAAGGCCGTGCCGGTCGAGACGGAGGACGCGCAGCCGAAGCGCAGCTCGAAAAAGACCGTCGCCATCATCCTCGGCTCGCTCGTCGTCGTGGCGCTCATTGCGCTGATTCTGATCATGGCGCTGCAGGGCGGCAAGTCCGGCGTCGATTCGGTCACGCTCGATCATGAGACGGCCGAGATCGCCCCGCAGGACACGCTCACACTTACGGCAACCGTGCTCGACGCAAACGGTCAGGAGCTCAAGGATGAGACGCTCACCTGGTCGAGCAGCAACGCCGCCGTCGCCACCGTGAAGGACGGCGTCGTCACCGGCGTGACCGAGGGCAAGGCCAAAATCACCGTCAAAGCCGGCAAACACTCGGCTGACTGCACCGTCACCGTCACGAACGACGCCATCGAGGTCAAGAGCCTCAAGCTCGATCAGGACAAGGCCGAGATGCAGATCGGCGATTCGCTCACGCTCAAGGCGACCATGCAGCCCGCAAACGCCCCGGATGAGCTCGTCTCCTGGGCCAGCAGCGACCCGAACATCGCCACCGTGAAAAAGGGCATCGTCATCGCGACGAGCGCCGGCTCCGTGACGATCACGGCCTCCGCCGGCAGCTGCACCGCCACGTGCCAGATCACCGTCAAGGCGCCGTCGCGCGTGGACAGTGTCAAGGCCGAGACCGACTCCGCCATGCTCGACCTCAACGGCACAAAGACCGGCACGATCACCTTCCACATCCGCGGGCAGAACCTCGACAGCCTGCAGGACACCGTGAAGGTCTACGCGGCTGACGGCAGCGTCGTCTCGCTCGGCCAGCCGGTGCGCACCGGCAACGGCACGGACGATATCTACTCCGTCACCGCAACGGCCGCCGCAGTCGGCTCCACATCCGTGATCCTGCAGATCACCGCGGCCGACGGCACAACGCACTCCGCCGCGTGCACCGTCACCGTCAAGGAATCCAAGACGATCCTTGACCTGATCCCCGGCATGAATGGATAACCCCGAAAATCGGAAAAGCGCCCCGAATGCATTGCATTCGGGGCGCTTTTTGCTGCGTTTCTATTCATCCGGATTGAGGATCCCGCGCCGCTGCAGATAGGAAAAGTAGTCATAGCGGAACGTATCCTGCGAGATGTCGATCTGCTCACGCACCTGCTCGCGCATGGCCAGCACGACCGGGTTGGTCGAAGCGTCATTGCCGGTGTCGTAGGTTTTGCCGTCATACCACGCGTAGTTGCGGAAGTAGACCACGCCGCCGTCCGGGCCGAACATGTCATTGCCGATATAATAGCGCAGGTCGGCGTCCAGCGAAAACAGATCCACGACTGTCGGCGCAATGTCCATCGTGCTGACGTATTTTTCGGAGACCTGCGGCGTGATGCCCTCCGTCCAGATCACAAACGGAACGTTCGAGAGCATGTTGCGATCGGTCTCGCCCTTGATGGCGCTGATGAGCTCGGCATCGGAAAAATACTTGCAGTAGTGGTCTGTGAACAGCATGAGCACCGTGTCCTCGGCGTGACCGTCGGCCTCCAGCCGCTCACGCAGACCGCCGATAAAGGCGTCCGTCTCCATGGCCTGCGCCACGGCGCGGGTGTACTCCTCCTTCTGCGCCTCGGTCGTGTACGGCACGGTGCTGTAGTCGATCACCGCGCGGGCACGGTCCAGATGGGGCTCCGAGATGTTCTGCTGCTCCGTGGTGTACGGCCCGTGGCCGGAATACGTGATGATGAAGCTGAAAAACGGCTCGTCCGAGACGATCTGGTCATAACCGCGCAGGAGTTGCGAATCGAGCATATAGTCGTCCATGCCGAGATCGCCGTAGTCGTTATAGGACTCATAGCCGAAGTTCAGGTGGATCTGCCCGCGGTTATAAATGTTCGGATTGGCCGCGTGATAGGACCGGGCGCGGTAGCCCGCGTCACGAAACAGGTTCGCCAGCGAATACGGCAGCGCATGCTCGGCGTAATACGAGTTGCGCACCTGATACTCCGGCGCGATGAGGCCGGTGTTCGCGGTAAACTCCGAGTTGAACGTTGCCGCCGCGAGGAAGATCGGCGCGTAGTAATTCCGGAAATACACGCCCTCCTGCTCCATACGGTATAGATTCGGCATATACTCCGGCGTCACAAGCCAGTCGTCCATGGACTCCATCATGATGAAGATCAGGTTCTTGCCCGCAAACGCGCCGGTCATCGGCGTATCGGCCGCCTGCTTCGGGTGGGAAGCGTAGTAGTCGTCCAGCTCCGCGATGCGCTCGGTGTCCGCCGTCGTCTGCGGCCAGATCGTCACGACCGCGCCGCGCACCGTGTACTGGTACAGGCCGGAGAACATCAGGCAGCGATTGGCGTTGGTAAACTCCGCATAGGCATCTGCAAGCGTGTCGTGGCTCTCGGCATTGTCCCATGCGAGATACTCACTATGCTCCACGGCGCCGCCCCGGGGCATCTGCGTGGTGTGCACGACAAAAATGCCCACTGCACATGCGGCGGCCAGCACAGCCGCCGCGATCCGGCCGCGGCGGCCAACGTGTGTCTGCGGCGTGAAGATCACGGCGCAGAGCATCAGCGCGAGACACACGGCGATGCTCAGCCACTGCCCCACCTTGAGGTGAAAATACGCCGCGCTGACAAACCGCGCGCCGTCGCCGGCATACGCGAGATCGGCAAAGGAAAAACACGTGCCCGTCAGCTGATAGAGCACGCAGTGCGCGATCGTCAGCAGCGCAAACGGCACGAACGTGACCAGCAGGAAGATACGCCGCCCCGTCCGCGGCAGCAGCGCAGCGATCGCCGTCATCGTGCCCGACCACAGCAGGGTGAACACCAGCGGCTGCCACGCCCAGAGCGACACGTTGCTCATCGCGCCGTAGAACAGGCGCAGGGAAAAATCCAGAAAAAAATACGCCAGAAACGCCGGCAGCAGGCTCAGCCACAGCGGGGCCGGGCGCAGACGCCGCACACGCTTGACCGGCGCAGAAACGGTTGCCATGGAAAACATCCTTTCGGGACAAGCGGATCCTGTCCGCTGAAATATTACAAAAATATTTGATATTATAACCATTGCGTGCCTTCGCGTCAATTTAAATATTTAAAAATCCGGCCAGGAAGATCCGCTTCCGCACATATCCCCTGCAAATGGGCAAAAAACAGCCCGCCTTCCGGCGGGCTGAGACTGTCAAAAAAGTTTTCCTTTTTTGAAAAGGGGGTTGCGGCCTGACTGCAGTGCACGCGCTGTCTGCTCAGGCGAACGCTTCGCAGAAGCGGTGCAGCACTGCAGCAAGCTGGGCGCGCGTGGCCGTGGCCTGCGGCGCGAGGGCATTGCCGCCGACGCCGAAGATCAGCTCCTGCGCGACTGCCCACTGCATCGGTTTGACCGCATACGCGCTGATGCCGCCCTGATCCGCAAAGCCGGACAGATCTGCCGCCTTCGCGACATCATAGCCCTTGTACTTTGCGTACTCATAGAGGATGGTCGCCAGCTGCTCGCGGGTGATCCCGTCATTGGGGCCGAACGCCGCGGCGCTGTAGCCACTGACGATGCCGTTGGCAGCCGCCCACGTGACCGCGTCCTCGCAGTAGCTGCCGGACGCCACGTCCGCAAACGGGCATGCGCCGGTGACATCGGGCTCGTTTTCCATGCTGTAGAGCGTCCTCACGACCATGCCGCGCGTCGCGGCGAGCGCCGGTGCGAAGTGGCCGCCGCCTGTGCCGACCATGAGACCCTTGCCAAAGACGAAGGCCACGTCGTCATAGTACCAGCTGCCCGCAGCCACATCGTCAAACGGCAGCTCGGGCGCAGACTCTGCAAAGAAGCCGACCACACCGTCCTGCGCGCGCCAGGTCAGCAGGTCATTGCCGGTATAATAGTCCTTGTGCACGAAGCCGCGCTCCTGCAGCGTCTCAAGGTAGGCATCGACCTCTGTGACGGTATCCGCCATCCGGGCGGCGTTGTCATTGAGCAGCTGCGCGAACGCGTCGCTGCCGAGCTCGGCCTTCGTCTTGCCGGAGACGTTTTTGAGCATGGCGCTGTCGTTGGCGTTGACGCCGACAGCTACGGCGGGCACGTTGACGGTATCGCCCTGCCGCTGCAGCGCCTCGCTGTTGAAGTAGCAGTTATAATCCACGGCGATGCCTGCGGAGCGGCCATTGAGCGCGCCGACGTCCGTCGTGGTCTTGTGCGAGACGACATTGCCCGCTGCATAGCAGTTGATGTGCACGCCGCCCGCCTGGCCGACGAGCCCGCCGATATGGACCTTGTTGTTGTTCGTAGAGTTGCCGGTCACACTGCCGAGCGTGTAGCAGTTGACCGTCGTGGCGCGGTTGTCCATGCCGTACAGGCCGCCGGCATAGACGTGGTTGGTGTCCGTAGCGGCGGTGATGTCGACATCCGTCCAGCTGTTGGTCACGGCGCCGCGCAGCACACTGGCGGCCAGACCGCCCGCGCGGGCGAAGCTCTCAGATGTGGCCACGTTCATGACGCCGGTGACGGAGCAGTTGTCGATATAGATGCCGTTCTGCGCGCTGCCGACCAGACCGCCGGTGAAGGTCTCGTAGCGGGTGGCGACGTAGATGGCAATGTCGGCGAGATGGATGTTCTTGAGCGTGACCATGCGCTGATCCGTCGGCAGGTCGTTTGTGGACAGTTCACCCGCCGTCAGGCCGAAGAGGCCGGAGGCCATCTGGTCGGCGGGCGCGTCCTTGCTGCCGATGCGCAGGCCGGAGATCGTGTGATCGCCGCCGTCATAATTGCCGCGGAACGGGTAGGCGGCAATGGCCGTCTTTTTGCCGTTGACCTCACCGTTGAGCGCCCAGCCGATGGGCAGCCACTCGCCGCTGAGGGCGATGTCCTCCGTCTGGAGGAAGTAAGCGCCGCACCAGTCGACGTCCGCATTGATGGACTCAGCCAGATAACGCAGCTGCGCCTCGGTCGCGATGCGGTATGGGTCGGCCTGCGTACCGGTGCCGCCGGCGAACTTCGCCGGGTCGGCCGCATCGTAGGTCGAAAAGTCGCCGTAGGTCGCCTTATACTCGGCCTTTGCCAGCGCCGCATCGTAGGCGCTGCCGCTGCTCTCACCGGAGACGACCGCCGTCTCGGTGATCTCGCCGTCCGCGACCGTGATCTTCACGACCGTGGTCTTGTCGGCGTCGCGGCCGTACCAGACGCCGTCGAGGAGCTTGAGCTCCGGCTTCGTCACTTTTTCACACGCGGGCTGCACATAGGTCACGGAAGCCGCATCCGCACCGGGAACGACAAGCTTCCGGTCCGCGTCGTAGGTCCAGGTCCTAAGAGCGTCCGCCGTCAGGCCATAGACCGTGATATCTGCCGGGAAGGCGGCGAAGTTTGCGTTGAGCGCCGCGGCGATGGCTGCGTAGCCCGCCGCGTCATAGCCGGTCATGCGGTCGACAAGGCCGCCGGTATATTGGTCGCCCTCGTCGTTGACGCCGGAGGAGACCTTTGTGCCGATGGACTCGACAGGCCTGACGAGCTGCGGGGTGCTGGTGTCCTTACCGATGAGCATGGTGCTGTCGAGGTCGTACCAGCAGAGATAGGTCTTGCCGATGCCGGTGACCCAGCCGGAGGCCATGCCGACATAGGTGGAATACTCCTTGGTCGTGGTGTCGCCCGAGCCGTAACAATTGACGACCGTTCCGGCATTGCACGCCACGAGCGCGCTGACGACGGCCATGCCCTCGTTGCCGTTTTCGCGGCTGCCGCTGCCGTAGACGCTGCAGACGGCGTAGCTGTTGGCCACGAGGCCGCGGTTGTTCAGGCCGACGAGCCCGCCGACCTCGGCGAGGTCACCGCTCAGGACCGTGCAGGACAGATCCGCAAAGGAAGCGCTGTTGATGACCGCGCCCTTATACTGCATGCCCACGATGCCGCCGACAAACTGGTTGCCCTTCGCGGACGTATGGGAGATGACGCCGGAGACCGAGCAGCCGTCCACGACAGCGCCGGTAAAGACATTCGACTCGCCGCTGCCGTTGAGGTAGCCCGCGATGCCGCCGACATAGGCCGTGGCCTCATAACTGGTGTAAAACGCAACGTTCCTGAGCGCGACATCGCGCACGACGGCCGTTTTCTCCAGCACGCCGAACAGGCCGATGAAGAGATTATCGCCATCCAGCGCGAGCGGCGCCGATGCCGAGCCGACCGTCAGGCCGGAGATCGTGTGGCCCCGGCCGTCAAATGTACCGGCAAAGGCCCAGTCGCTGCCGCCGATGGGCGTCCACGCCGCGTCAGAGACGTCGATATCCGCATCGAGCGCGACAAACTTGTCCACGTAGTTGATCTTGTTGTTGAGCGAACCGGCAAACGCGCGCAGCTGATCCGCCGTGCGGATGAGATAGGGGCTGGCCTGCGTGCCGTCGCCGGATGCGAAGATGCCCGTGTCGACCTCGCCGCTGACCCAGACGTCGCCGGTCGGCAGGACGCGGCCGCCATCAAGCTGCCACTCGCGCAGCGCCACGCCGGTGATGCCGTAGGCCGCGAGGACTGCGTTGATCTCCGGAATGTTGCCGCTGAGCGTGTCGGCAAACGCAGCCGCGGCCATGTCGGCCTTTGTCATGGCGACAGAGGTCATGGCCATATCCACGCTCTTGAGCGTCGACGAGAAGCCGCGGTCGACCGTGGGCTCGACGGTCATGGTCTCTTTGAGCGTATCGCCGTCATAGGTCTCGACCTTCAGCACGGCGTCGCCGGCAAAGTAGTTGCCGATACGGAACGCCCCCTGCTCGGGATAAACCGTGTAGCTGCCGCTGCTGTCCTTGGACATGCCGCTCGAGGTGACTTCACCGGCGAGCGCGCCGACCCACGTGTGCTTCGTGCCGCCGTTGCCGACCGTCACATCGCCGACGGCATAGGTGTTGTACTGCTTGGCCGCCGACATGCCGACGATGCCGCCGGCCTGACCGCCGAAGTTTGTGCTCATCGGGGAACTGGCATAGGCCGTGCCGAAGGCTGCACAGTTGGCGAGTACGGCATAGTTGCCGGTGTGACCCGTGATGCCGCCGGCATAGGCCGACTTCGTCCCGCCGAGCGACTCGGCGCGCAGCGCGGCGTCCGTCCAGCAGTTGGTGATGCAGACGCCGATCTGGCTGCGGCCGACGAGGCCGGCCGCCCAGACCATGCCGTTCTGACCGGTAACGTTCACCGAGCCGGTCGCCGAGCAGCTGTCGATGCGCACACCGATGGAGTCATGGCTGCGGCCGCCGCTGTCTTTGGCTGCGGCGTTGACCGTATCACCGGCCAGAATACCGGCGCGGCACTGGATGGCGTCCGCAACGCCGGTCAGGGTGATGACCGCATCCGTCAGGTTCAGGTTTTTCACAACAGCCGTATTGCCGAGCGTGGAAAACAGGCCGACATTGGTCTCACTCGCAGCGTCCGCCACCCGGATCTTCAGTCCGGAGACCGTGTGGCCGCGGCCGTCGAACGTGCCGGCAAAGAGCTTGTCGAGGCAGGTGTCGCTCTTGGCCTCTGCCCCGATGGGATTCCAGTTGTCGACGCCGGAGAGGTCAATGTCCGCGCCGAGCGCCACATACTGCCCGGCGTAGGTATTGCCCGCATCGACCAGTGCCGCAAACGCCTGCAGCTGCGCGGCACTGGAGATCACATAGGGATCCGTCTCCGTGCCGCTGCCGGAGAGCTGCGTGGACGCCTTCGCCAGCGCATCGTCCACCGCCGCAAGGATGCCGTCACTGCTCAGAGTCGCGCCGGAAACGGCGTCCACGCCGTCCGTGCCGTTGGCGGCGAGAATGCTGTCAAACAGCTTGACCGCCTCCGCCCAGTATTTCGGTGTCTCTTTGTTGGAAACGTTTTCGATCTGTGTGATCTTACCGTCCGCGATCGTTACGGACAGCGTAATATCCCCATTGCGCCCCGTGCCCGTACCGGTGTACGTGCCGTCAACGCTCGAGGCATCCGCCTTTGCCGCCTGTGCGGGCAGCGCCAGCAGAGAGAATACCATGGCAAAGCAGAGCAGCAAGCTCAGCAGCTTCGGCATGGATCGGGTTGCAGTTTGCTTCATGTTCGTTCAAACACCTTTCCTTTCATATGAAGATTCCCGGTCGTCTTGCCGCGCGGATGGCACGGATTTTCTGCGTCAGTTAGATGTATCTAATCTGTAGGCAAAGAAAAAGGACATGCCGTCGGCTTGATTTGACGCCGAATTCCAAAAACATGCATTCGGGTTAGGCTTGTCTAACTCAAGGCTCAAAAAAACGCGCCGCTGCGCAGCACCTGCACGGCCGGGACACCGTGCGATGTGAAAATTATACCGGGACTGAGCCGCGCTGTCAAGATGCAGTGTCCGGATCGCAGAATTTTTTTCTGCCGCCCGGCAGACCGCGTTGACAGACGGGGCGCAAATCCTTTATAATTGCGCAAACATCAGGGAGGTGCACATATGGCCACTTCGGAAGAATATCTCACCTTCGTCTGCGAACAGATCGCGCGCTTCGGCGCCGTACGGTACCGGAAAATGTTCGGCGACGCAATGGTCTATCTTGACGACAAGCCGATCCTGCTCGTGTGCGACAATACGGTTTTTGTCAAGTGCCTGCCGGAAACGGCGGCGCTGCTCTCTGACGCCGGGACGGGCACGCCCTACGACGGCGCGCGGCCGCACTACATGCTCGACATCGACAACGCCGCGCTGCTCGACACGCTCATCCCCGTGCTTGCGGCGTGCACCCCGCTGCCAAAGCCGAGAAAGAAAAAGGTCAAAGCCTGACCCAATGCCGCGCAAATGCGCGGCATCTACTCTTGTGAAAACCGGGGCATCCCAGCGGATGCCCCGGTCTTTCCATGCGTTTGGATTCAGTTTTCCCAGCGGATCTGCTGCGTGTCCGTGAGCGGATACGCCGTGAGCTGCGCGCTGTCGAGGTCGGCTGCGTGGAGCTTCACGCCGGTGATCTGGCGGTTGTCGTAGGTCGTGTAGTAATAGATGCCCTGATCCGCGTTGCAGCAGCTGGAATAGAGCGTGATCTCAAACTGACCATCGTCCAGCTCACAGCAGCCGCGCTGCTGCTCCACGCTCGTGAGGATGTGGAAAAACTGGCTGACGTTGGCGTCCTCCGTCCGCTCCGAACGGGCGTTGGCGCGCACGAACGCCGCGCGCACAAAGCGCGAGGGCGATGACAGGTCGCCCGGCAGACCGAGCGCACCCATGCCGCGGCTATCGAGCGTGACCGGCACGCCGCAGAAATCTGCCGGCGGCTGGCTGGCGCTCAGGCGGGTGTAATTGCGCAGCGCAGCCATCTGCTGCGGAAACGGCGGGTTGTTCGTCAGCACGCCGACAGGGTCGTCGTAAACGTGCAGACCATCCGCCGTGGACTCGACCGCGATGCAGCCGCTGCGGTCGGCAACGAGCCAGTGCAGCTGCGCACACGGCAGCTCGGGAGCAAAGGGCGTGCCGTCGATGACCACACGCGCGAGCGCACTGCGTGCCTCGGCGACGTTGGCGCACGTGCCGAGCAGCCACGGGATGAGCGCATACTGTGCGACTGAAGCCACGCCCCGCGTCACCGGCGGATACACCGCGTTGCCGACAAAGTTCAGTCCCGCGATGCACAGTCCCTTTTCGTTGACCGCGTCATAATAAAGCGGATAGTCATCCTGAATATGTGCCATGCCGATCATGGCATGGTGCCGGTCGAGCGCGCCGCTGTGCAGGCGGATGGGATAGTTGCGCGGCATGATCGTCACGTGCTCGCCGTAGGAAAATTCGTAGTCCAGGTTGCGGCCAAAATAAAAATTGCCGTTGCAGTAAGTCGCTGCGGTACACATGGTGCAAGACCTCCCTCATTCATTCACCCAGTTAGTATATCCGCCGTACCAGTGCGAATGTTGATAGGCGCAGTAGATCGTGATGTCTTTGATCATCAGGCCGCGCTGCTTCGGGATGATGACGCCCGACGCATACTGCCAGTCCGTGAAGTCGTCGTTGAAGCTCACGTACTGCTTTTCAATCGACACGACTTACATTTTACCCCTTTGGCTAAATAAGCAATTTCCCGCCATCGTCTTGAATCTTGCTGAATTTGCGCATATGTCTTTCGAAGAACCGGACTTCTGTTAACTGGTGAATCCAATCGAAAAACTTTTACCAGTTTTCCAAAATCATCCGATCTGCCACGATTTTCTGCGATAGCTTCACATTGTTTTAAAAGTTCATCAGGATATCTCTTTAGAATAACCGATGCCGCGCCATATATATCTTCTTCATCCGCACTGTTAAGAACCAAATGAAAGAGTTTCTCAAAAGATGGCATAGGATACCTATAGTATCCGTTTTCATCTCCCCAACCGAAATTATACAATTCAGTTTTCACCCAAATTGAACCATCATTGGGGCTTAATGCCATATCTTCGGCTAGAGGTAATAATCCAAAATCCGATGCATCACATTTATTAAACCTAGTACTCATAACAAAAAATGACCCATTTGCATCTCTCCTATAATTAGAAAAAGAAAAATTGCAATTTTTACAATTGGGTAAGTATAAGACTTCAAGCTTGTATCAACACGGAAAATATTTCTTTTCATTTTTCTCATTTTTTAAGTTTTTCGCGTTTATGGATATAAATGCCTATACTTTTAAGTACTTTCTTACGGCGTGATAAGATATAAAAACGATCAAAATTACACATGCCACAATAATAGTTTCTATCTTCCGAATTCTTTGGTCCTTATTGTGGCCATCCGAAGAAAATATAACATCATTCGAACTTCGGATTTCAACAGCTTGCAATGCAGCAAAACCATAACTCATCACATATGCATAGTTTTTCTCATCAGAAACTGTTATCACAACCGGGTTTTGGCTGTCAACTAACTGTTGGAGTACATCTGTCAACTTTTGCTTTTCGTCTTTAACCGAATTCCAAGCCCAAGAATTATAGTAGGCATCATAGTAAAACATACCACTATCGGTTTCAAGTTGAATTGTAATACCTCCATGCCGAGAAGTAAGTAGCGAAAAAGTTGTAATGTATGTCTTTACTGTATATGTGTTTTTCTCCGTTTCTTGATCATAATGAAAAAATGCATAAACAAAGAGAAAGGTCACAATCGTAAAGCAAAGGCCATAACTCAATATACACCGCACACAACGTTTAAAAGCTAACTGCTGCTTTGTTTTTTCCCTTTTACTTGTGCTCATCTATGGCTCCTTACACGATTGGTTGCCTTATTACTAATGTAAGTATCGACAGCGGCGTTATTCCGAAGTTCGCAGGCTGTGTCAATGGGGTGCAGTGGTTCAAGGACCGTGGACAATGGCAGGACGGCAGCTTTGAGCCGTCTGCCGGTCAGATCATTTTCTTCGATTGGGACAACAAGGGCTCATCCGGTCCGCAGGACGGGCAGTCCGATCATGTCGGCATCGTGGAGAAATGCGAAAACGGCATTGTCTACACCATCGAGGGCAATTCCGGCGACAGCTGCCGACAGCGCCAATATCCGGTGGGATACTACGAAATTTTAGGCTACGGTATTCCGGAATAGATAAAAAAGAGCACGAAAAACCATATATGATGGCATTTGTTCATTTTTCTTGGCGCGAACGCACCCCCACCAAGAGGAACAAAACGCGGGCGGTGCATCAGCACCGCCCGCAACGAATTACTATTTTGCAAATCTCTCGCAAAATTTTATCCGTATTTTTTAATACTCATGCTCAAAACTCGAAACCATCTGTGCAGTTCATCTCACCAAGAACATATTTATCTACACCGGATTCCGCTACTAGTTTGTCATTATCCCAATTTATCAGGTTGTTCTGCCGAAAGTTTTTTATAGCATGACAAGCGTCGCTCTCACATGTGAATATACCGAGATCCCGGCTGTATTCAAATTCATATTCTTCATCATGCATGTAAAAAAATGCAACGTAGATGCTTGCCTCATCTCCCTCTATTTCGTGCTCAAAGACAACAAATCCATTAGGATAATTCCGGAAGCCCTCAATGTTTTTATAGAACTTAATTGTTGTAGAAACCTCATCTAATGATTTAAAAAAGCCAAGGATTGCAATGTCTCCGCAGTGAAAACGACCATCTGATAGCACTTCCGCTCTATGCATATGTACCAGTTCATAAATCTTCATGACATTATCCCCTCCGAATAAAGGAAAATGAAATAATCTCCATTTTCATCTGCTTGTAACCGATCTGTATTTCCTAAAGACCACACAAACAACCCACTTCTATTGATCCATTTCACAATTTTGTTAAAATCGCTACCAGGCCCTTTGTTCCAATTTCCGGGGCCAAACTGGTTGTTTAAAATATCCTTTGCATTTTGTTGTGCAGACAAAGAGCGATCCACCATTCCTTTGTTTACATAACTAGGCTTATCTGTGGCCCTTTCTTTTCCGGTCTGTTTGGAAGTCTTCTTTGACTTTCGACTATCATTTTTGCTAGGGTTTTTATTGGATGATGGTTTTGGGTCGGCCTTCGAGTTAGAACCTGAGCTATTCCTACGGCTCTCTAAATAATCCATCCCTGCGCCAATTATAGCTATTCCCGTTACCAGTATTTCAATACCAAGAACTGTTGCTGCAACCCATCCAACAGGATTCCAAAAATTAGTTGCAGCAGTAATCGCTTCGGCAGCCATAGTTCCTAAGGGATCCACGCAATTTATTGGATTATTATTGCAATAGGAAAACAAATTGCATCCAAGGAAAGTGGTAATTCCAAGCAACCCATCCGCATTAATGAACCGGCAGTTGGCAAAGTCGTAGTACCGGCTCTGGAGGTAGTAAAGGCGCGTCTCACGGTCGTAATAGTAACCACGGTAGCGCAGCGGGTTGATGTGCCCGATGAAGGTAGCATCCGTAGTCTTTTTGCCGTCAGCACCATGCACGGAGTAGTTACCCCACGCGCCGTAGTTGTAGGAAGCGACGAGCGCACCGGCGGAATTCAGAAGGGCAATGACATCACCCTGCGCATTGAGGACGTAGTAGTAGAGGGTAGAGGCCACTCCGTCCTTCGTGATACTGCAAACATTGGATATTTAAAAACAATTTAATTGAATCTCATATCCACCAGAACCGCTCTTCAGCTGAGCTAAATGGTCACAGAAGTTCATGAGCAAGCCATATTCTGTCCGAACGAAAAAGCAGCAGTTGTGCTTGCTATAGTCTCCGCCATCGTCCAGCTCCGCAAACACTTCTATCGCGATATGCCCCAGCTCGTCTTCTCGAAAAAAGCGAAAAGATACACATGCCGTAGAAGCATCTCCTCTTTCTTCGTTTGCCCAAAATCCTTCTTTATTCCCATTGAGAAATCTCGTAATTTCGGAAATCAACTCATCAATTAAAGAATCTGAGACGTATATTTCAGAGGTGGCAGTTATTAAGGGAGAGGAACACACAACTGCTAGCTCAATCACGTCATCGTCCTGCCATATTTTTCTTAAAATTATATTATCTTTCATTATGAAACCTCTCATTTTAACTATGGCTTAAATTTAAAATCATCAAATATTTTTAAGGTTTGATTATAAACATAATGGATATTGATATTCCCATAAGATGTTGAAACAATCTGTTGCATTTTAATCCACCCCTCAGATGCAGGCCAGCGTGGATCGTTCAACGTAATTCTTGTTATCGGTTTTCCCGCTAACGGATTGGATTTTACTTGCGCCATAGCTAGTTTTTCTCTTAGATTAGCAGGTTCAGTTCTTCCTGTTGAACCACGTGAAACATAAGTATTGACACGGGAATTTGTGGCAGATATTACATATCCGGAAGCCCCGCCAAAAACAGCCCCACCAGCGGTTGCAGCAACAGTTCCCCAATTGCCGCGTGAATTGAATTCTTTTACAGAATTCGAATTTGCAGCAGCCGCAAATGCAGACATTCCATATGCTGTTGCCGAGCCAATAAATGTACCCGCGGCAATTGTTGAAGCTGTAGTTGCTGCTGCAGCACCGCAACCAACCATACCAACCGCCGTTGCAGCGGCCGCAAATCCCCCACAAGTTACTACTGTTGCCACTGCACAACCGGCTACAACTAATGCCCCAAGCGCCCAATGCCACCACGCTTCACCAGTCGGGTCAGTTCTGTTCACCGGGTCATTCCCGCAGTACGCAAACAGATTGGAATCAATGAAATCCGTAATAGATAACTGACCATCCGCATTAATGAACCGGCAGATGGCCGGGTCATAATAGCGGCTCTGGAGGTAGTAGAAGCCGGTCTCGGCGTCGTAGTAATAGCCGCGGTAGCGAAGGGGGTTGAGGTCGCCGATCGCCGCGTCGCTGCTGTTGTACACCGTGCAGCTGCCCCAGGCGTCATAATTGTAGGACG
>PPYE01170957.1_pt1 | contig 16395 bp, 9 predicted proteins | sample 1559881 | NCBI WGS metagenome assembly PPYE01 (sample SAMN08240022, study PRJNA423297) | Human gut metagenome, whole genome shotgun sequencing project. | reverse complement strand
CCTCCTTGATCTATGACTATCATATACTATTTATCGAAAATGGTCATGTTTATTTTGTACTATTTATATTCTAACATCACACAAGAAAACTGATTCCACCGCAATGGATCAGTTTTCTTTAAATAATAGCTACTTCATTTTTCTTTTTTTATAGAAGCCTACAATCAACCCAAGACTAACAATCGCTATTAAAAACCATGCAACTATATTTGTTGTATCTCCGGTTTTTACCGTATTTATTATTTTCTGAATAGTATTTGGCTTATCCGGTTTTGAAGGTGTCGGATCCTTAGGCTTATCTGGATTGTTCGGTGGTGTTTCTGGTGAAACCCATTCAGCTTTTGGCTCTATCGTTACATTATATTCTACATTTCCATTGATTTCAGATGGAATATTAACAAGGAATGGAGCAGATTCAAATTTATCTGTACCACTTTCCACATTTCCAATCTGTGCAACCAGATAGATTCCTTCATCCAGTTCTCCAAAACTCGTGCGTCCCGAAGTATCTGTTTCTTGCATTAAGCCGGAAATATTATTTTCCTTCGCAAATGCAAACAATTGTTTTGCTTGTTTTTCTCTTGCTTCTGCACTGGTATCTTGTAACGATATACCTGAATCTTTAAAACCATCTTCCCAGATCAGCTCATCATTTTTCATATATTGAATTGGAAATATCGAGAACTTTGCTCCGGAAAGAATCACTTCTTTATCCGAACTATTTCTTCCCTTGTAAATAATTTGAATGCTTCCTGTTCTGCTTCCTGCTTCTGCATGGATTGTTGAAATATCTATAAAACTACCGACAAGAAAAAGCATAACGAATAAAATAATGTGAATACTTCTTATCTTCTTTCGCACCTTGCTTTCCTCCTTTTCCTATCTCGTATACTATAAATCACAGCTATCATCAGCCCTATGAAAATTACTATAATTGTTACAATCAACACTTTAGCAGTAAAAGATAACTCCGGTTTTATATTTGTATCCGGCTCTTGCTTCGTTGCCTCTTCATAAGGTATTCTCTCTCCACGTACTAAAAGTCTGTGTGTGTTGATTGCAAATGGTGTACAAGTAACAAGTGTTGCGTAATCCTTACCAGGTTCAATGGACAAGCTATCTGTCTCTTGTGGCAAAACCGTTAATATCTGATCAATCTGATATGCCAGGGTTTCATCTAAAACTTTAATGTAAAAAATATCCCCTACTTCCAGTTTATCCATATTGGTAAATAGTGTTTTTGTCGGAAGACCTCTATGTCCTGTCAGAACTGTATGTGTACTTTCTCCACCTACAGGAAGAGATGTACCCCAGAAATGTCCGACACCAGCCTGCAGAACTGCTTCACTTGTTCCATGATAGATTGGAAGTTCTATATTAATCTTAGGAATACGAATGTATCCCATCATTCCAGAACCATCTACATTCAACAGTCCCTCATAGCGAGCATCTATTTCCACATCTTCTTGCGAAAATGGATCAATCAAATCAATATTTCCCAGCATTTCCTTATTATATTCCCTCGCCTCTTCCAGCATCTGCTCTTTTTCTGCCTTACTTAACTTTACACTTTCCTCATCATAATAGGATACAACTTTGGAACCATTCTTTTCGTTCAGATAACTACTAAACGTTGGATATAACAATACGGAGAATGCAACCAAAAGTACGATCAGACGAATAATATCTTTTATTGTTATCTTCTTTTTTTTCTTCTTACCCTTCATTTCATTCTCCCTGTTGTTATACTTGGAATTGCGGTTACCTTCCGTGGAAGATAACCGCCCATTCCTTAAATATTATCTTGTATCTCTAGTAAAATTATTACGCTTCTTTTCTTTTGTCACGGATGAAGCTTACTGCTACACCGAATACAAGAAGAGCTGCGATTACAGCAAATGCAATTGCTCCACGTCCACCAGTGGATGGAAGGATGGAACCTGTGCTGTTTGCAATGTCTATGACTTTGTCGTTTTCATCACTACCATCTTTGGAGATAGTCCAATTATTTACATCTGCATCTGTGCTCTTTGTGATTTTAATTACGACTGGTGCTGTCAACTTATTGAATCCGTCTGGTGCCTTTGTCTCTACTAAATAGTATGTTCCTTCTGCAAGACCATTGACACGGAGGTTGTAACCTTTTCCCTCAATATTTTCAACTGATACAAATTCTGTAGTAGAAGATGTTGAATCTACTACATAATTTCCTGCAACTCCCGGAGTAACTGGAGAAACTTTAATTGCTTTAGTGTCATCATTTGCATCCGCATCTGTTTTGTTTGAATATAACCTAAACTTTGCACCTGCTAACTTTTCAGTTGTATCCTTTTTAACTTTTAAGATATCTAACGGATATGTAGGTGTCTTTGCTTCACTTGGTGTTGTAGTTGTTGTTTCACCTGGATTATTACCATACTCTAACTGAGCCTTGTTCTGTTCTATTACAACAGCGGCTTTATTCACTTTTGCATAATATGTAACGGTGAATTCTTTTCCTTTGTTTGTCTGGTTATCTTTTACCCATGCAGACAGGTCAAGAGCCATTTTTCTATTGTTTTTTGTATCAAGTGTTGCTGTTGTAGGTGCTGTTGTAGCATCTGTAACTTCTGCATCTGTAAATGCTACTGCTACATTAACTGTTGTAGCACCTTCTCTAAGAGCTGTTCCTTTTGCATCATTTACAAAATCAAGACCTTTGGATAATTCATCGTGGATAATGTACTGATACTGGTCATATCCTGTTGTATCCGGAATAGAACCTTTTACGATATATGTTACGACATCACCGATATTTACAGTTTCTTTATTAGCTGTTTTCTCAATGCTTGGTGCTTCTGTTTTTAAATTTACTGTATTTGTTGTCCCATCTACTGTAACTAAAGAAGACTGAATCTCTTTTCCACCTGTTACATATACTAAGTAGTATCCTGCGTCTAAGTTTGTAAAGTCATAAGATGTTACATCTCCAAGTTTTCCAGAGTTTGCTGTAGCTTCTAATTTAGGACTCTTAGTTAATGCCTTCGTTGTAAAAGCGTTCGCAAAATTCTGTACTTCTTTAGTATCACTGTTACCAATATTTCTTACAGCATTTGCAATGTCCTCATCTGTAGAAGATGCTGTAATTGCTGAATTATTTAATGCAGCTACCAATACATCTTTATAACCAGCTGCAGTATTCACTGTATATGCATAGTTCTTTGATCCTGTTGTACCAGATTCTGTCACATTAAATAATTTGTACAGATAAATGGTCTGATCTTTGAGTGTCTGTGTCGGAACGCCCGCTCCTGATTTCACACTAACTGTAAGTGAGTTTGCTCCAGCAGCTGCTGGTGTTGCTCCTTCTGCGGCAAATGCTGTAACAGACATAGCCATCATCATAATCGCTACCAGCATTAATGCCATGATTTTTTTCATTTTCTTCATAACTGTTGTCTCCTTTTCTTGAGAAATTTTTCTATAGTTTTTCTGCTTTTTTATTTTCCTTGCATTTTTTATATCTCATTACGAAATATATCAGGAAAAGCAGAACAGCTATCAGGTAAATCAAATAGCTTCCGTATCCTCCGGTATCCGGAAGACCTGGGAAATGTCTATTAGTTATTGTGAAGGTAAATCCATCTTGCGATTTATCTATCGTTGTTGTATAACCATCCACCTTTGCTTCTGTGATGGAATACGTGTAATAATAAATATCATCTCCAACTGTCTTGTATGCTGGAAGTTCCTTTATCACCTCCTGCCACTTAGATTTATCGATGGAACCTTCTATTTTGTAACTCTCGTAACCAAGAACTGTTTCTGTCGTTTTCTTTCCTGTCTTGTCTTTCCAGGTACGTGATATTGTTACCGTAATACTGTTTGGTCTTGAATTATCAAAATTGTTTAAATCCTTCCAAACTTTATTTATTGTCAGTTTGATGTTCTCATCACATGGATCCTGTGACTCGGATGGTTCCGGTGTATCATTTTCTCCCGTATTCAATGTTGTCTTGGTATCTGACATCAATACCGCTTTTGCTGATGATTCATAAGCATTAAGATCTGCTTTCACTGAGTCACCCTTGCTTACCAGAACAGCATTTTTTAAAGTCTCAAAGGTCTTTACCGGTTTCATATGTCCTATTGTATAAATATCCCATCCGCTTGCAACATCCTTTTCATGACTGCTGTTCAAAATACTGTTATTCTTTTCAATTTGATCTAAAGATTGATCCAATTTTCTATAAATACGGTAATTGTTCTTTTCGCCTTCCACCTTTTCCTGGCTATTGAAATCATATACCGTATCCAGTTCACTTTTTCCGCTAAATGGTCCAACAAGATCTTTTGTTCCACGAACCACATCACAGTAATACATGTTGTTGTTCTTCAAAAGTCCTTCATCATTGAATCCAACAAAGCCACCACTTCGTCCGTCTTTATCATTACCGTCATTGTCATTTCCGGCTCCACCGGCATAGACATCATATCCATAACTGACACCGTAGACATTACTATCTGTAATTCTTGTTCGATTCGCCTTGATCAGACTCACACTGATATTGGATTTGGTATCATTATCATTCAAAAGTCCATTTTCGTCGCATGGAAGTTTGATGGATGAATCTCCGATCGTAATAATTGCAAGGTCTGTCTGTTGACCGTTATCCGTTGACTTCTTCGAAAGTCCTACAGAGATATCCAATCCAAGCAGATTTACGTGAAGCAGTTTGCCATCATACAGTGCATCCACTTTAATAATTCCAAGATTAATCTTCAGAAGATTGGAGTCCTGGATTTTATCCAGATACAATGCCTTTAGAAGTTTATTAACAAGTGAGAATATTACATTCACTGCTCCAGAATCCAACTTCAAATCTGCAAGATAAGCGAAACTTGTTCGTCCTGCAAAGCCGCCGGCTGTTCCACCTGACGCTACCTGTTTCAGTCCGATTTTCTGGTTCGTCTTGTCACCTGCTGTACAATTCGACATTCTTGCAAGATTTGCATATCCGATAAATCCTCCGGCAATCTGCTCATCTCCATTTGTACTCTGCACAGTGTAACCATCATCAGTTCCTGTAACTGCACAGTCATCAATGTGAGAACCAAAAATGTCCATAACTCCAAGAGCTCCACCAAGTAACTGTCCTGTATTGTCTCCAAGAACGTCTATCTTGTCTGCCTTAACTACTCCGCTCTTTCCAGAATAGCCGACAAATCCTCCGACACTGTTTAAACCTCTTACATTACTTAAGCTCGTTATTTTGCTGTTTTTCACAGAACCATTTAACAATGAGCCGCCAAAACCTCCGGCTGTACCACTATATATAACTTGATTGTTCTGTCCGGATTTTATCGCTGTGTTTGCGCTGACACTTAAGCCAGCATCCTTACTTCCGCTTACAGTTCCGTAATATACATAACTTCTAAACGCATCCAGCACATCAGTTCTTCCAAGCTTTAATAATTTATCAAGAAGCGAGGTCTCATTTCCTGCACTGATATTGGCAACTCCGGCTACGTCAGCAACACCGAAGCATCCTCCGGCATATTCACCTGCGACTACGGAACGGATATTCTGTACAGAAACTCCTGCCTCTTCCGTATCCTTCTTACCGAGTACAGTTCCTTCCAGATTTCCGGCAAATCCTCCTGCCGCTTTTGCATAAGAAGTGTTATTACTTCCACTCGCATAAGCACCATTTACGATGATTCCCCAGTCATCCCAGGATTCCACATCTGCATAACGGATAGTTGCGACTGTGGCATTTAATACTTTTATCAAATCTGCCGGTGTACTTAACAGTTTATTCAGAAGCTGGCTGAGTAATCCTTCTCCTGCAGTAGGATCCACTGTTGCTACACTTCCTGGTCTGGAGCTTCCGACAAATCCTCCGACATAGCATCTTCCGTCAACTCGTCTCAGCTTTGTGACCTTGCAGCGTGCATCATTTTCGCCCCAGATCTGCCCACCGATCAGTTTTCCTACATAACCTCCGGCATAACCACAGGTATCTTTGTCATCTACACCTTCTGACTGAACAATCAGTCCACTCTGATAACCCTCTACTGAAGATTTCTTGATTACTGGCACAAAGACATTAAGTACCTGCAGCATTTGTCCTAATTGCAGATTAAGACCAAGGATATCAACTCCTCCAAGCTTTGCTGCTCCGCCGTTTATCATTTCTCCTGCAAAACCGCCGGCGCATCGAAGCCCTTTAATTGTCTTCGCCTGATAAGCCTGTCCATTTGTAATAGTCCCAGTCTGCATCGAGCCAACATATCCACCGGCTGCTCCACCATTTGCCAGTTTTATTTCATCTCGATAATTTGCTCTTCCAGCTACGACATTGTATCCGTAAGCATACTTTCCTATGATTGCATCCAGTTCAGTCTGATTAGTTACTGTTCCATGCTCAGCAAGATCACTTCCATAACCACCTTTTTTACCGACAAATTCTACCCATTTGTTCCAGGTTTCGCAATCCATCAAGGCAAGTGGTCCGTAAACTGCCGTATTTTCTTCTGTCGGATAAACAACGCTAAGTGCTCCCAGGATGTTATCTGCCTTTACCAATCCCCATAATAAGGACAGGTTTCCGGTACTTGCCGTATCGGCTGACTCCATATATCCTGTAAAGCCACCTGCAATTTCTTTTCCGTATACTGACCGGATCCGGACTGCTTTGCAGACACTTGTTGGTCCGGTATAAGCTTTACCTTTCCAATTCTTTGTATTGTTTCCCCAGATATGACCGCCTTCATTATGCCCTGCATAACCTCCGGCCATACCTCGTTGTACCTGTGTTGTGGAAGCCGCATCTGCACGAACTGCACCACCGCAAGGAACACAAGTCGTAGAGCTGTTTCTGATCGTCGGTACAAAGTCCTCCGCTAATGATGCCAATGTATCTGACACATCAACAAGACCACCTAAGATACCAGTATCGCCAAGTACATTTGCCACATTTCCGGGTTCAAGATCTCCCACGTAACCACCGGCTGTAATCTGTCCAATGATATAGGAGAAGTTATTTGCATTAGAGTCCTGAATATGTCCGCCAGATATCTTTCCGGCAAAACCTCCTGCATCTCCAAGAACGTCATTTGCTGAGGCATCGGATGCTGTATTTTTCCAGGTCGCTTTTACTGCAAAACCTCCAACATTTCCTGTAACATCAGAATGTTCTATTGTAGAAACAACGACATTCAATGCATCCAGCACATTATTGATTCCTATCGATTTACCAAGTACACTCAAGCCTTTTCCAACAGAAGCTGCAGAGCCAATATTCATATACCCAATATATCCACCGGCATATCTTGCACCCGTTACTGCATATGTACTATCCTGTCCAAAATAATTTGAACTATCTTCACCCTCTAAATCTTTAGGAGGTGTTACCTTTGTATGTTTTAAATTTGTTACATCACAATGACTAACTTGAACTCCACTGCCATAACCAATAAAGCCACCAGCACTACCAGAATTCGTATCATCCGATTTGATTTTATTAGCCGTAACCGTAAATCCATTATCGGATTTAACTCCTGCATATTCTATTGTTGGAACATATGCATTTACTAAGTTTAACAACTCTCCAATGTTTATATTCAGCCCATCTATATTTCCTAGAATACTAATACCTTTACTAGCATCGGCCAATGCTCCAGAATAAACATTTCCACCAAAGCCACCTGCATAGGTTTGACCATTTACAGAATCTAAATTGTATACTGCGTAATAATCATTAGTTCCTCGTGAACTGTTATCAACTGTACCACTTTGAAAATCTGCTGCAAAACCACCAGCAACATCTGCTGTAACACTTCCACCATTCACAAAAGAAACCGTGCAATTTGTATATTTAGGAATTAAATATCCTACGGCATTTACTAAACCATTTGTCTCTATTAATGATTTAATCGAATTATCATCAGCAACTTCTGCTAGACCACCTGTTTTTGAAATACCAATAAATCCTGAAGCATATCCGCCATTATCTGCAGCCTTCACTGATTTTAGATTTGTTACATGAGAATTTTCTATTTTTGTACTTCCGCTTTTTGCGATAAAACCAGAAGCACTATAATCACGAACCGAATTAGAATCACGACTACCCTTTGCGTGTACCGTAAACCCATCCTTAATTCCATTTACATTTGTATCCTTAATTTTTACTTCAATTGCTTGTCCTAAAGAAAGTAAATTATTCAATTTCAACAAATAATTCAAACCTAACAGGTTAACAGTTAATCCACCATCTGTTCCAGCCAAATCACCAGGACCAGAAAGACCTATAAATCCGCCTACTAAGTTATTGCCTTCTATAGAAGCTAAATTATTGATACTAACAGTTGTTATAGAACCACCAATCGCATCTCCAAATCCACCGGCAATACGTTCATTTCCCGTAACAGCAAATCCATTCTCTGCACCATTTACATGAACATTATCTACAGTAAACGCAAGATAAGATGCAACGCCAAGCGTTGTATTTAATAAACCGGCAACACTGGCCGTACCCATTGATCCAGCAATTCCACCAACATAATCATTTCCTGTAACACTTGATAATCCCGTTAAAGAGCTATCAATCACTTGAACAGAACCAACATCATAAACATTATTTTTCCAATATGATATTTTCTGTAAATTATCCGCATTCGATTGTGCTATATATGCACCATTACCTCGACCTGTTACACCACCAACATAGTCCTTTCCACTAACTTGCAGTGGAGCATTTACAGAACATCCTAAGATATGTGATGGATTTACACCAGCAAGAGAAAGTAAAGATGAAGTTGCTCCAGGATTACTACTCAAAAGTTTTACAACAAGATCAACTACACCGCCAAGTAAATTATCTTTTGTGTCATCTTTACCTAGGTCTGCAGCCCATCCAAGAGATGCAATTCCTGCAAAACCACCAGCATAATTTCCAGAAGCTGTTACAGTGAGTGCATTATCCGATTTAACATTACAATTGACAGTTGATGCATTGGCCAATCCTCCGGCAAAACCACCAATATAACTTTCACCAGAAACAGACACAACTGCATTATTTAATGAACAATTTAGAAGTAAACTTTCCGTATTCATCTTAGGAAGTTTTGTCTCTATATCCAATGCCCCTGATAGTGTTCCTTCAATCACATCATCACGAGCTAGACCAACAAAGCCACCTACAAAATTCTTTCCACTAATTGTATTCGTACCACCTGTTACAGAACAACTCTCTACAATAGCACCCTTTTGCATACCAATAAATCCACCGGCATATTCTTTATCGGATGCTGTAGAAATAGTTAAACTATTTATATTACAATTTACTATCTTCGGATTGATATATCCTATTGGAATTAACTTTTCTAAAGGAATTGCGTTCCCTAATAGAATCTTAATTAAATCACCTAAGCCTAAACCTGGAATGACATTTAAAATATTTGTTAATAATTTAACTAAATCCCCTAAAGCATTCGATAATCCATCATATTGAGTTGAACCAACGGCATATCCAACAAAACCACCTGTATAGCCATTCACATTTTTTACATTTGCATTATTGACTTCAATATTTGAAATTTCAACCTGCCCTTCAACTCGCCCAGCAATTGCTCCAGTTGATAAAGCTGTAGGATCTTTTTTACGTGCATCTAAAACATCGCCTAATGTTTTGCCTAAATCAATTTTCACTTGCCCAAAAGTTAAAATAAATGTTAACCCACTCAACAATCCACCCAATAACTTTCCCAGAGTCTGTGTAAGTGCACTTACTAATGTGTCTGGATAATAGGTTTCATTTGTTGTTGTATGAACTTTTAGATTATCAAATTGAATATTAGATACCTTTACCAATCCTTTACTAAGACCAATATCCTTTTCACTTACTTCACTTGATATTGTTGAAAAGAATCCAACACCCATTTGTTTTCCAACATTAATCTTAGTTGATTGATCTACAGTTACATTCGATAACACTGGTTTATCAGTTGTATTTAAAACATTATCTTTCCAAAGTCCACCTTTTTCTGCAGATTTAGCACCAATCATTGTGCCTTGGAAAGTAAGTGGAGTCCAATCTGAACTACCTAAATCAATATCACGGAAAATGATATAGTTCGCATTTTTCGAATATTTTTGTTTAGTTTGATTTTCTATATCAAGGTTTGGATCAATTTTACCTGTTGTTTGATCAACTCCACAACGCCCTCTAGTATGAATACTATTTACGCTACTCAACTTTTTATTCGTATCCAAAACATTTCCAAACGTGAACTCTTGCTTACCATTTTGTTCTTTTGTTAAATCAGCATCTCCTCCATACAACATTATTGAATTTCCAGATAAATCTGTATCGATTTTCCATTTTCCTAATTCAAGATAAGCCTGATAAACAGCACCTTGAACTGCTTTGTCTGTACCAATTGCTCTTAACTGATCTTCATTCCCAATTAAGATATAGGTTTTATCACCAATTGTTTTTACAACCTGCCCCTTAAAGTCACGTCCTTCAGTATCTGTTGTATCAGGATCTATGCTCAATTGATCTGCTATTAACTCCGGCTTATCTGAAGTGAAGTTCTTTGAAATGACATAATTATGATCTTTACTGTAAGTTAAATAATCCTTGTCTTCACCATCCGGATAGATCATCTGCCCCATACCAAACTGTGGTGCATCATAATCCAATGACATAACTGGTTCCGTTTCAGATTCTTCTTGTGCAAGTACCATTAACTGATATGGATTATATATGTAGATTGTATCCGTTTCCTTATCATACAGCGTTGGTGTTTCGTTTTCTTCTAGTTTCGTGCCTGTGATAGTTCCGGTAAATGAATCCGGTACTGACCAAATCTGTTCCGAGTTCATCTGGATGTCATTCATCAAAATGTACTGAGCATCTGCACCGTATTTCAGCTCTGTGCCTTCACTCTTTACCACTTCTCCAGAACCAATCTGTCCATCCTTATCACCTGTGTAAACATAAGCATCTGAACCAATCTGTTTTAATTGTTCATAATTATAAATGCATATTTTACTATCCTTATAATAAGCATCTATATTATCTGTTGATTCCGCTTTAACATTTCCACCGGACGATTCCGATTCGTCATTTTTCGAGTTTTCACTTGTTTCCTCCGATATCTTAGATTCGGATTCCGTGGTGCCATTTATTTCATCTGAAACTGTGGACTCGGTTGATACTTCACCATTACTCTTATTGGCATCATCAGAAAGTGCCACTTGACTAGTGTTGGTACCCGATGGATTTACATCTGCTGCATCCGCAATATTCACTTGAGAAAATAAGATAGCCATACATAGTATTACTGCGATAATTCTGTTCTCTATCCTTCTTTTTTTCTTCATATCTGGACCTCTAATCTTTTGTCTTCACTTGTTACTTTAATTTTTCCTTTTTAGCCATTTTTGCTGCTTTGCTGCCTCCTGAAAGCATTGCATCAGCTGATTGGAAAATGCTCCGCATTCACCATTTGAAATCATCCGTATTGCTTCTTCAGGTTCATATTTCCTTTTGTATGGACGATCATTGATCAATGCATCGTAAGCATCAACAATCCCAACGACCTGTGCACACATTGGAATTGCATTCCCTTTCAAACCGTCCGGATATCCTGATCCATCATATCTTTCATGGTGATGTCTGCATATTTCATAGCTATATTTGTTCAGCTTTTCCGTTGTTATCCCTTCTGGGAATCTCTGGGTCATCGCTGCACCTACTAATGGATGTTGCTTTACTACATTCATTTCTTCATCCGTCAATTTTCCATTTTTATTTAAAATTTCAATTGGCACTTTTATCTTTCCAATATCATGAATCGGTGCTAGATGAGCTACTGACGTAATTTCCTCATCTGTAATTCCATATTCCGGATAATTCTTCTGCAATTGAAGATATACCTGTTTCGTATAGAAGCTGATATCGTCTTGATATCCTGATTCAACTAACTGATTATGATTCAATACAGTAGTTAAAAGTGATACCATATCCCAATACTGCTTTGCCATATCCTGTTCTTTCTTTACGAGTTCCTGTTCCATCCTTATAACTGTGTTCTGGACAATCTTCTCATTATGTAAGGTGATAATTGCAGTATTCTCATTTGCATCTATATATTTTTTTGCTTCCATCCAAACATATGCATTCTTATCTTTTCCAGTAATTCTGCGATATGGAAGATCTTTTTCCATACATCCATCAACTAATCTTTCTTCTAATCCTTCACTTAATAAGAAGTCATGAACCATTTTTTTGTCCGAAGCATACACATATCTTTCTACATACTGACTTATGAACTCTTCATAGCTTTCTGTATTTTTTACTTTCTCATATACTTCACGGATATGCGAGTACACACACTCGTAGCTTTTTTCCTTTAAGTTCAGCTTTAACACAACATAAAATCGTCCAAAATATTCATCTTCTCCAGGGCGGATAACGTCTGAAACCTTTACACTCTCTAATTTATTATTGTATGTATTCTGCAAACTCAGCAATATTTTATGTATCTTGCAGGTATCTTCTAAACTTCTGGAACAAAAACGATCTTCTTCCAAGCAACGATTAATTGCCATTGTTTCCTCTACACACGATATAATATCCATTAAAGAAATGTTCTCCGGTTGTTTTGCCAGCATATAGCCACCATTTGTACCTTCACAGGCAGTGACTATTTTTGCATCTTTCAGTTTTTTTGCTATTTTAGGAACATAATTAGCAGAAACATTTAGCTTCCGTGACAATTCTGATGTAGATACCATCCGTTCCTGTGCTGCTAAGTAACACACAATTCTAATTGCGTAATCCGTCGAATTTTTTAGTTGCATCGTTATCCCTCTAATCTAAACCCTGTGAAGTCTTAGTTTATATCAAAAAAAATATCAAAATTGATATGTTCAATGTTTTTCACTGATAATTTTTCTTATCAATTTGCGTATTATACGCTATTAAACTTAAAAATATAATGTGCAACGGACGAAAAATTTTTAACGTATTTTTGTTCGAAGTGCTCCATTTTTGACTAATATGCAAAAAAACGAACCACACTAACCATGTGATTCGTTATCTTTTATAACAATTCCAGTATTTTTAATATAATAATTCCATTTCGGACAACTAGCATCTCAGCTATGTTATCGAAGTCCATCCCCGTTAGTTTTACTATTTTTTGCAAACGATACGAAACTGTCCGGGCATGCACGCCCATTAGTTCAGAAGCTTTTCGAATACTCTGTTTATTATTCAGATAGCATTCCAGCGTATCAATCAGTTCCCCATTTTTCTGAATATCATACTGATGAATTTCATGCACTGTATCTGGTATATATGTTCTTAATTGCTTTTCATCCTTAATATTTGCAAAAATATGAAAAAAACCCAATTTTGAACAATCCACCACTGATTTATTTGCATCTCCTACTATTTTTCTAATGACATCAATGTATTCTATTGCAATTTTAGAGTCTGCGAAAGATTCTTTCAGATTATGGTAACCCTTAACCTTATTTCCTACCCCAATCAGAAATTCGTATTTCGATTTTTCTTCTTTCAATTGATCTTGTATCATTCTTTGGAACTCTTCCAGTTTTTTTCTTAAATCCAGTTTTTCTTCTGTCCTGTTTTCTTTATGAATATATATAACTTGGTTCGAGTTACAATAAATATACTCTCTCGGTACGAAATCTAAAATTGCTTTTTCTATAACCTCCATCTTTTTTCTTTGAAAAACAGTAAAATTATCTTTATAATTTTCAGGTTTCAAATAACATGTGACAACCCTATAATCTTCAGTCAGACCAATTCTAAGCAAGTTTGCAACATCTTCTTCCTCCGCTTCAGCCAAGGAGCCATTTAACAATCTGTACTCCAAATCTCTATGATATTTTTTCTCCATATTTTTATCCGTTACAGTTTGATTCAGAGCATATAATAAAAGCGGCATTAAACTATCTAATGTTATAAAATCCAGTTCTCTTAATGATCCATTTATTTCCGAAACCACCAAATAAAACGTGCACTGGTTTAAAATATTGATTTTTCTAATATACTCAACATTTTTTCTCTTTTGCCTCATATATTCATATCTCGAAATAATGTTGGGAACATACTTTTCATAATCATCTGCGATTATTAAATCACTTTCTTCTGATGTACTTGAATACATGCAGTGGAAATCTTCATCGTACAAAGCTATTGGATTCCCAAGTATCCTCCCTGCTCTGTCAAACAGATTCTCTAATGATCTGTAGTCACTGGTTCCCTCTGGAAAAAGGCGATTAAATTCATCACGTGTCATTTTAGAGTAGACTGCTTTTGAAATTTCTGTATTAAATACCTGCGACAGCAAATATTTAATAATCAGCCAATAGTTGAAATCCTGTGGAATCTCTAAAACCGGAATACTATGTTCATTGCAAAAAAGCAATAAAGTTTCAAACAGCTTATTTTGATGTGCTGTATTTTGAATTCTTTTCACAATAAATCCGCTTACCTGTTTTTTATTTAATTCTTCCAAATGACTTAGCATCATACGCTTATCCAGCTTTTCATAAACCATCAGAGATGTCAGAAGGAGTTCACCTCTCCCCAGAAATTTTTCCATATCAGGCACTGCAATAGTTCGAGCCCCTTTTATTTCTCTATTGATTTCTGAATTGTCACTAATTAATTTCATTTCTGGGAAGTTGTTCGAGTCGATAAAGTCTTTTACTGTGTATCCCATTTGTGTTTGTACCTCCATGTTAATTTAGATCTCGCTCGCATAATCCTTTGTATTTGTAAGCTGCATAGGTGCTCACCTCTCTCTTTTCTTTGTTCCGTACATAAACTCATTGATTGAAAAAGGAATCGTGCTGTATCTTTATCGAATACCTGCGTCATAACATAGCGAATAATTCCCCAGTAATATAAATCTTCCGGAATCTCAAGCAGTGGAATCTCATATTTTTCACAGTGTTTTTCCAATAACTTCCATCGCTTTCCTGTTGGATCATCCTCTTCTCTTTTTTTCACAATGAAACCACTAATATCACTTTTTACCAAATCCTCAAAATGCTGCTCTACTTCCCGGTCACTGCATGATAAATATACCTGAAAGCTGGTTATAAGCATCTCTCCACCTGTCAGGTATTGTTCCATATCTTCAATTTCTATGATTCGAATGCCTTTTACTTCCCGATCCAGACCTTTTTTACCACAAAGCAGCTTCATTTTAGGGAATTGTTCTGATTCAAGTAATTTTCTTACAGTATATGCCATCGTTACTCCTTATCCATTGCCAAATCAATACAACATAATATCTGTTATGTTGTACAGTGCCTCTATTAACCTGTTCTATCCTATTTCTGCAAGTCATTCATTTCCTCTAAAAGAGAACTTTAAACAATAAAAATAATAAAGATTATAGCCGATTTACAAGGAGCGGTACTTAAATAGGACACAGCTACAAAAAAATCAGAAAGGAACTATGTAATATGAACAGCATAACAGATAACATGGTGTTATTTAATATTATATCGTGCGAAAATTAATCTGTCCATAAACAACATAACAGATATTATGTTGTACATTCTAATATTTCCTGTTCGACAATCTTATCCAGCTTCTTTTGGAACACTGTTTCTGTAGTTGCTGTATATATTCTCGTTACATTGATACTGCTATGTCCAAGTAAATCCGCAAGACCTGTAATATCTTTTGTCACTTTATAATAAATCCTTGCAAATAGATGTCGAAAATTATGCGGGAATATTTTTGATTCTGCTACTCCTGCCTTTTCTTTTAATCGTTTCATTTCTCTCCAAATATTACTTCTGTCTTTCCAGATTTTACGCGCTCCACTGTAAAATATTTTATTTCGCTGATCCGAATTCCTGTACATGCTATTGTTTCAATACACAATGCAATCATTCCCAATGATGGCATACAATCAATGATGACTACATCATATTGCTCCTTGATACCATATAAAATCTGTTTCAATACATATTCTCTGCTCATTGCATTTACCAACTGTACTTCCGTACCTGCCAGTCCAATGTTAGAATAGATAATGTCTATCCCCTCTGCCTGATGTCTGATATAACAGTCGGAAGGAATATCTTCATCTTTCATTACTGCATCCATAAGAGCTGCAAGTGTTTCATTACTGTCATCACACTCACGATATCCAAATCCTGCGGATACATCAGACTTTGGATCGGCATCAACGATTAACACTTTCAAGTCTTTTGTGCTAATCCTACTGCTAAATTAGCTGTACATGCGGACTTTCCAGTTCCCCCCTTTTGATTTACAATAGAAATAATTCTAGCCATTTTTCATCACCTTTCATCGTCGTCAATCAAAAAGAGGACTGAATTAGACAACC
>PPYE01030671.1_pt1 | contig 16396 bp, 19 predicted proteins | sample 1559881 | NCBI WGS metagenome assembly PPYE01 (sample SAMN08240022, study PRJNA423297) | Human gut metagenome, whole genome shotgun sequencing project. | reverse complement strand
CCTGCCATATCTGGCATGGAAAAATGCGCATAACTGCGCTGGCCTAAGTTACAGGCGTATCCGCCGATATTTAGTCTGATGCCTAAAGCGTCTGGAAGCACGCGACTTCAGTCGTGTGAGGATAAAGTTTTTAATTCACAGAGTAAATGCATTATTGAATGATAAGGAATAGCAAATTTCTGCCAGGCTATATGAAAAGCATAAAAGGAAAGCAGATATAAAGAGGGCATAGGAGGAGCTGGATATGGAATTGAAAAAAGTATGGATGTCCCCGGAGACGGAGAAAAAAAGCCGATATGGATATCGGGCGGTAGGTGGAGTATTGGGAATCGTATTGTTGATGACAGTTTTACTTTTGGCGGGAACAATGCTTTCCCTTTCTATGGGAGTGCCTCAGAAATGGTTTTCTTCTATCCTTATAGTCGTTGTCACTGTGATTGGGATTGTATTGGCTGCACAGATGGGACGGCGCGGGATGCAGGATGCCATGATTTTCTTTCTTACAGAAAATGACCGCTTATGGATTATGGATGCCCGTGGACTTTCAAATCACGGTAATGGTTTTTGGGGATTTGCTGTTGGAAGCATGGAAACTCAGGCATTTTTGCGTAAGCAGGGGAAACAGCCATTTTTGCCAAAAGGGGCAGATGAAATTGTGAAGGTTTTGAACATCAAAGAAAATCGCACCCATTATGCCATCCGCTGTCAGGCCCGTCACCCAAATAAGCGTGTGACTCGACGTACATATTTTCTGGTGAAAGGAATTCAGCATGAAGAAATTCTGTTGAAGGAATTAGAGAGAAGGAAAACCTGGGAGAACACTCTGGAGCCTGTGGAAAATAGAAATCCGCTATATATCATACTCAGTGGAATCATTTTTACAGGCTGTGTGATTCTATGTGTTCTGAGTCATCCGGCATTTTCAAAATTGCCGGGGGAAATTTATTTTCCTTGTCTGGGTGCTTCCTTTGTTATGCTTTTTCCCCTGCTTTACTTTATCATCCGTCAGCGAAGAGGGGAATGAGTTCACGTGGATTTTTCCTTGTGTAAGGGCAGTAAATATAGAGGAGAACAGAAGAGATGGAAAAACGAAAACTTTCAGGAAAAACAATTTTGAAGCTGACAGGGGCGCTGCTTGCTTTGGGTTATTTCGGATTTTGCCTTTATGCAGGCATTACCGGAAAATTTCCCGGTATGCATCGAAAACAACATGTCATGCGGTTCGGAGATCTTAAAAACTGGGTGTCCGGTGGTATGTCGGCGGTTATGATTGCTGTCTTTTGCATCAATTCCGCCATAAACGACCTGAAGCTCCAAAAGAAGCGCAAAAAGTCATCGACTCCCTTTTTTTTCATTATGTTACTGCTGCTAAGCCTTCCTTTGCTTCTGGAGTCTTATCTGGATATTGGATGGATAGGAATTGCCCTTTATGCCGGAATTGCAGCGTTCCTGTTTGGGATTGCGTGGATTCCGCAGATTCTGAATCAATGGATTTCTCGCCGGCTTTTGCGTGAGAAACCTATGAGTGGCAAACAGCAGGTGCGGATCATCGAATGGATTCATTTTTATCCCCTGAAAAAGCTGTTGATTTTGGCAATCTGGGGCTTTGGGGTTGTACTGGTACTGCGTGGCATTTGGGTAACAGCAACTGGAAAACTGGAAATGGATGGAGATCTTTTCTTGTTTTTACTTGTCGTAGCAGTTCTGGTTGTGGCTTTGTTTCAGAAAATGAGACGCTATATCTGCACGTCTTACCCCAACTTATCTGTGCTGAATCAGATTCTTAGCAGAAAGCAGTTGGAGCAATTATTGGAGGGAGAACACTTTGAACCAATCGTGTTTGAAGATGCAGCCATGAAACAGTATCTTGAAATTTATCGAAGCCAGAACTGGATGTTAATTGGGGGAAAATTACTCTCAAAAAAGCTTGCCTTATGGGTTACAATGAATCGTTCCAGGAACGATACTTCCCTGAATGTGCTTTACCTCAATGGAATGACTGCGAAAGCGAAAGTTAATCTGGAACTCAGAGAAAACAGGTACGAAGAGTTTATTCCTGCGCTGAGAGAACTGATTGGACACGAGGAATCTCTTAAATTATACGGAAAAGAGGAGCAGATGGCAGAGAAATTTGCATCTTATTTTTTGAATTGCAATTCCGAGCAGGAGCGCATTGCTTCTTTTCTTACCAGGGATATTACTGAAATCCGGAAGGACTATATCCAGACCTTCTCACCGCCGGATACCAGAAAGAAAAAACGAAGCAGGCAGGAGCGGAAGTAGAAGATTGGATGTCTCTTATATATTTGCTATAAAGGAGAATATTTGAAACTCTTAAATTGGGGTATGATAAAAAAATTCGACTGTTAAATTTTCAAAGAATTTACAGGAATATAATTGATTTTTAAGGAGGGAGTGTATCCCTCCTTAAAACAGGAACTTTCAACATTGCTTGTCTTTTTTTAGAGAGTGTACAAACCATAAACGAAAAGAACGAGAGCTAAAATGGCAGGAACTAATAGTCCATTTTCTAAAATGCTTATTATCATTCTGCCAGGTGGTGTTATCCACTGGGTTGATGGATTTTGCATTGCTGCAATTACGATTCCCACAATACCAATAACACCGCTTAACATTAAAAAACCACCTTTTTTGTCATATCCTGCTGTTTTCTATATCAAATTTAATTCTCTCCTCATAATAGTAACCGTTTTACGATAAACAAGATAAATCAATAACATAATGAGAACCAATACGAAAGCACAGGCAGCCATTCCTGCAAGTTCAGGGATAGAAATCCGTCCGTCATTGGCATACATAATCATAAAATATAAGAGGAACATCATGGTCATGCCAACAACTGCAGGCGTATGGTAAACACGTTTGCATTGTATCCGTACTTCCCGATTTAAAAAAGCAGGAGAAGCACCCAATCGTTTCAGATCATCAAAAATATAGCGGTTGTTTATAGCGATAGTCTGGCAGCGGGTGTAACAGATTACACAGGCGGTAGTGACACATACAATAAATATGAATAAGAAGGTCATCAGATATACTGCGAAAGTGTTCATAAAATCGTTCATGTTCAGTGAGCGGAATTTAGGCATAAAAGCCCAATAAGCACGAAAATCGGAAGTGTCAGGCATGGAAAGACTGATTTTCGTCATATCATCTGTGTCTCCCCAATAAATTTCACCATGTTCATTCGCAGCAATTTTGTTCACACGATCATAATAAGCAGGGTATTCGCATTCCGGTCCAAAGGATTTTACAAAAGTATGGAAAAATTCATCAGCAAATGCATAGATATCTTCACCGTCTGCATTGAAAAAGTGTGCACTTCCCATCCAATCAGAGGAAAGCCCTTGAGAAATCTCTGCATAATCCTTATCATCCAGAATATAATATGGAACCTTTCCGGTGAGCATACTGAAATAAGCCAGTCCTTCATAGGTTACAGAAAGTGTTTTCCGGGTATTCATGTTGGTAAGGACACTGTCAGAGCGTTTGGCATACATGGCCGCATTGTCGTCCTTATCTGTAATCAGGCGGAAGGTTCCGGAAAGAATATCCAGAGTCTGTCCTGTAAGCTGGTTGAAGGCGGTCTCAGAAACATATTTTGTTTCCTCTAAAAGCTGCTGATATTCATAATGGAAGCTTTGATCTTCCTCTTCCACCTGAGTTTCTCCATCCTGGGCAAGTGTAATGTAGGGAATTTCTTTCCAGTCTTTTAGTTTCAGATTGTGGCTTGCAGCCATTTTTTCAATCTCAGTCTGAGAAGGAACAGTCTGATCCAGCCGATAATCATACATATAGTCAAATTCCCAACCAGATACAGATACAAGCTGTCCGGTAGCCAACATAGGAATATAGAAAATGGCAAAACAGGCTCCTGCTATGAGAACGGTGCTGACCAGAAGGTTATTTACTGTTTGTTTTCCCTGGAATTTCATCATACTACGGGAAATTATGTTATGGTAGGGATTCTTTCTGTCAAAATGCCATCCATGAACGACGGTATGAAGCATGACCAGATAAAGACCAACAAACACAGGAGCATAAAAAATGTTTACAAAAGCGGAAGGATATCGGTGAAATATATTTAACCATATCTCAGGAGCAGAATATCCCAGAATTGCGCCAATAAGGATGAGCAACAATCCGAGAGGTCCGCACCATTTTCCAAGCTTTTTGACAGGTTCATTTCGATGCTCTTCCTGAATCACATCAATGATGTTCGTACGGGAAAGGTAATAATTGGCAGTGAAACAGGATATCACAATAACCAGAAGAATAAATAGCCCGGATAAGAATAGTGCTGTATAATCCAGATGCAGTGTCATTTCAGAACTTTCTACCAGAAGCTGGAAAGAGTTCCAAAGAAAGTAAATCAGTGGAATACCGGCCAGCATACCAGCCAGAGAGGAAAGGCTACTTAAAGTCAGCACTTCTCGAAACACCCCTGGAATCAACTGTTTTTTTGAGGCGCCGAGGGCCATTAAAATTCCAATCTGTCTTGTCTTTTTACGAAAAAACAGACTTGCAGAATAGATTATAAATACAACGCATCCAAACAATGTGAGCGCAAAAATCATATACATCTGTCTGCGGCTGTCCCCTCCTTCCGGTAAAATGGTAAATATAGTGGGAGATTTCATCAGCAGTATATAAGCCGTAATAATCATCAGTGCAATAAGATTGCAAAAAAAGTAGAGTTTTGCCTGTTTGTAACCGACATGTCTTAGCTTTCGTTCGATATCTTTCATATTCATAAAAAAGTCCTCCTGTCTAATCGTTGCCGCTCATTTCTTTTAGTGTATCCAAAAGCTGACTGTGGAAAATAGAACGATCACTATGTTTTTCCAATTGCTTATAAATGAGCCCATCTTTCAAAAAAATCACCCGGTCACAAAATGAAGCGGAAAAAGCATCATGTGTGACCATAAAAATAGTAGCACCTAACTGAGTTCGAGCTTCTTCAAAGGATTCGATTACATTTCTGCTGGCTTTGCTGTCCAAATTTCCAGTCGGTTCATCAGCCAGCAGCAGAAGTGGATTGTTAATAAGGCTTCGGGCAACAGCCGTACGCTGTCGTTCTCCTCCAGATACTTCCGCCGGATACTTATTTTGAATATGTTCGATGCCGAAAAGCCGAATCAGCTGATCTGCCATATTTTCACCGTCTTTTCCTACTGATCCTTTAATGATACGTGGGATTAAAATATTTTCACGGATTGTAAGACCATCCAAAAGCATGAAATCTTGAAATACAAACCCCAATTTTTCATTTCGAATTTTAGCCAGAGTGGTGTCGTCCATGTTTCCTAGTTTTTGTCCTCCTAAAGCAATTACTCCATTGTCGTAGGGAATGTAACAAGAAATACAGTTGAGCAGTGTAGTTTTTCCGGATCCAGATGGTCCCATGACAGCTACAAATTCTCCCTGAGCCACATGGAGATTTACTCCTTTTAAGACAGGATATTCCGTTTTACCGATGTAATAAGATTTTCTCAGATTCTTTACATATAGCATAAATCATTCTCCTTTTCTGTTATTCATGAGGAAACTATGCACAAAAGCTTATTGATTTGTACATAATATTTGTTGTTCTGACTCTACCTTATCATAAAAAAGGCAGTGTAAATTTATCGTTGTAAAGTTTGGAAACTATCGTGTAAAGATTGGAAAAGCGAAGAGGAACATGTAAAATTATGTAACTCGTATGTAAAGTTTGGAACATTAAAAAAATAATTACAGAGATTGTGTATGGTTAAATTTTTTTAAGACTGCTATAATAATAGGGTAATAATGAGAGGAGAGATTCTTATGCTTCGTATTGGAATTTGCGACGATGAAACAGCGGCAAGAGATGCCCTACGGTTTCAATTAGAAAAAATTATAGATGATGAAACTGAAGAAATTGTGTATGAATTTTCATCTGGTGTAAACGCTGAAAAATGGCTGCGAAAATATCCAGGCCAGATTGATTTATTGTTTCTGGATGTGGAAATGAATGGGATGAATGGAATGGAAACTGCGGAGAAAATTCGTGCCTTTGATGAAAATCTTTTGATTGTATTTGTCACTGGATATCAAGATTATGTGTTTGACGGATATCGTGTTGGAGCGTTGGATTATGTAATGAAGCCGGTAGGAGTTCAGAGACTTCGGGAAGTGTATGATAGGGTTAAACATATTTTGAAAGAAAGAATGCAGAGGACTTTTATTGTAAAGAACAGTGACGGAGTATATAGGTTTCAATATGATGATATTTTCTATTTTTATAGTGATAGAAGGCTGGTAAATCTGGTGACGGTCAGAGGAATTTATCCTTTTTATGAGAAACTGGATGTGTTGGAAGAAAAATTGGGAAATTCATTTGTACGGATTCATCAGCGGTATCTGGTAAATGGAAAAAAAGTGTTACATATTGGTCGTACTTCTCTGGATATTTTGGGGCAGGACAGGCAGCTTCAGACCTTACCTATCAGCCGAGCACTAAAAGAAACAGCTTCTACAAAGCTGGCAAGAATGATGCTGGCAGATGGATAACGAGAGAGGAATAAATAATTATGACAACGGAAATAGAGTTCAGTGTACCTTTTCTGATATTTGAAGCAGTTTGTATGATTATAAGCGGAGGAGTACTATATGTTACAGTAGGAAAATTAATAGAGATCAGAAAGCACTGGTGGGCAAAATTATTACTCTGGATTGCTTGTACAATTGTCCCCAATATGATTATTTTTCTTTCTGACTGGGCAAACTTACCACCTACCTTTTTATTGTTTTTAGGAACAATATTTGTATGTTGTGAGGGAAGCAGCTTGAAAAAGCTTGCAATTGGCACCATGATGGCCAGTGCAGTATTTTCATTCAGCGCTCTGCTGGATGAATTTCTTGCAATGCCTTTTTTAAAATACAAATCTGCATTTCGGACTTTTTTCGAATTAGTCCTGTATGGAACTGTATGTCTGTTTCGGCCGGAACGAGACAATGAACTTACACCAGGGATGTGGAAACTGCTTTTGCTTTTAAATCTTACGCCGATAGGGATTGTTTTAACACTTGTGCTTGGGACATCAGATAATAGATATAATAGTCAGGAAGGGCAGTATATGGTGTTGCTTTTTCTGGCACTTTTTTCGTTTGTGGGGCTTTTGTGGACAACAGTAGTTCTATCACGTCAGCGTAAGTTAGAACAGCAGAGTATGTATGCGGAAATGAACCGCAAATATTACGAATCCATGGAGCAGCAGCATTTTGAAATTCGGCGTCTGCGTCACGATATGGCAAACCATCTTCAGACACTTTCTGTGTTACCGGAAAGGGAAAAAAATGAATACATACAGAACCTTTTAGACAGTATGACAGTGATTCGTAATTTACTTTATTGCGGAGACTCTACAATAAATGCAGTACTTACAGTGAAAGCGTCTGCAATGGAAGAATTTGGCATTAAATTTATTTATAAGCTGGATGTTCCAACTGAGTTACCGTTAAGTAAAACTGCTATTTGTACATTGTTTGCCAATGCATTGGATAATGCGATAGAAGCCTGCAAACAACTGCCAAAAGAAACTCGACTGATTACGCTGGAAAGTCGTATGCAAAAAGGGATGTTTGTACTTTCAGTAAAAAATCCTCTGTCAAAAGATTCCACGCTTATACAGGATAACAAACAAAAGGGGATGTTTGTCACTACAAAAGCAGATGTGAAAAATCATGGAATCGGTCTGAAGAGTATGGAAGATGTGGTTCGCCAAAAAGAGGGGAAAATGGAACTTCACGTTCAGAATGGGGAGTTTGAATTGTTTTTATTTATCTATATATAATTATCATTAATTTTATAAAAGAAAGCAGAGCAAAATAATGATCAAAACATTGATACACTTTATGTGTTTGTAGATTATGGCGATAAATATGCAAAGAATCCCATTTCTTAAGTATTAGTTTAAAAAGATGAGTCGGGAAAGTGTGGTTGAAAGGATTCGGAAAGAATAGAGAGCACCTGGTAAAAAGCAAGTCTGAAAATGGCTTGCTTTTTCTGGCTTCAAAAAAATATATACAAATATCGCTTTATAATATATAATATCACTATGAAATATCCACAAAAAGTATAGCATCTGACACTATATGGTACTACTGGTACTGAAATCAATATACATGAGGTAACAAGATTATGGAATTTGTTTACAGAGGTGCATTTCTTATAGGGATTACCTTGCTTGTCCCGATTATTTTTAAATATCTCACTGCAAAAAGTAAGGAAGATGATATTGCGATTTATACTGTTAAAATGCGCAGCAATATGATGAAAGTATTGAAGATTATGACCATTATCTGCGTTCCGTTAGGAGCTATGGCAGCAGTCGCTTTTTTCGCATTTCTTTCATCTAGGGACTGGGAAAATATGTGTTATACAGCGGTGGTGATTTTTGTAAGTATTGCAGATTTTGCCATGTGGAATCATTATAAAAATAACAAAATTATCGTTTTAGACAATCATAAAATAAAAGTAGTAAAAGGAAGAAAAAGCCGTATTCTCTCAAAAAGTAAAATTACATATAAAAAGATAAGTAGCTGCAAAATAAAATTGTATTACAATGATGAAAAAATTCTCACGATTACCCAACAGTTTGAAAATTTTGAAAATATGGAAAGCTGGTTGAATGACTTAGAGCAAGGGAAAGTCACTGATATATGATAAAAAAGGAGGGTAACTGTGATTATGAAAAAACTATTCATATTGGCTTTATCTGCGTTGCTGTCCTTAAATGGAGACAGCCTAAAAAATAATCTGTCAGGAGGGCAAACCATGCAAAAAACATATAAAGAACTTGCGGAAGTTTTTAAGAAATATGAGATACAGGGAACGACCGATCAAATGATAGACGATCTGGAACAGGATTATAAAGCGATGCCGCCGGAAGTGGAATTAAATAAAGCTGCAACGCTGCTGACTGTACTGGGGCAGGGAGATTATGATTACGAAAACATGACATGGACTCCTTATACAAATGGTGTGTATACCTTTGATGTGGAATTTTTCAATGTAGAAAAAATGTATACCGATTTTTTGACGGGTGTTTCATCTTTGAATAAAGAAGAACTTGATTTCAAAAATATACAGGAGGATACCAGTCAGGTAAACTGGGAAGAAGGAACAGGAAAAAGAACGGTTTCTTTTGAATGGAATAACAGGCAGTTTACACTGGAGGCAGAAGTGTATGATGACTGGTTTGATGTAAGCGTTGCAAATGAATTGAATAAGATTATTAAAGAATATGGAAATGAAAAACAGTTATTCTTTACCAGCGACGGATATCAGGAAGGGATTGTTTTTTATCGTGATAAAGAGTGGGCGGATGGATTCCAACTGGAAACCGGGCTGGGGCTTGTAGAATTCAATTAGGCGATAAAATGTTAAAACTCGTAGGAGAAAGGGAAGTTCATGAAAAATCGCAGGAATCAAATCCAAAATAGGAGAGAACTATCGTCTCATTATGTGATCCGTTCAGAAAGATATTTGGGTCGGCTGTTTGCTTTTTTTGGAATATGCAGTACGGGTTTACTGATTTATAGCATGATCATAAAAGAAGCTTTGTGGGCAATCCTGTTTCTGCTGTTCGTTTCCATAGCGATGACAATCGCGGCTTTGAATATCGGTTTATGGAAAGTAGAAGTAAACGATATGGAAATCGTGTATCGCTCTACATTCGGTCGTGTAAGAACGTATTATTTTGGAGATATCACAAAGGGTGTGTATAAAAAGAGCGGCGCTTTTCGCGTTTACATAGGAGAAAAAAGAATCTTTACCTTTGATGACAATATGGACAATTCTTTGTTTATCGAGCAAATGAACCGATTACATATTCCTGTCTGGAGGTATTCTTTTTATCTGAAAATGAAAAAGAAATCTAAATAGTCCCAAAATGTTTTAAGGGGATAATGCGATTTGATCTTCTGGGAGGTGAGGGAGTAAAAATGAGCAACAAACTGATTAAGGAAAAAGATCTGGAAGCAAAAAGAATAAGAAGAAAAAGAATTAGGAAACTTTTGGCAGTTTTGCTGGTGATGGTTAGTATCTTATTTGTGTTCCTTTGGACAAGGGTGGCAATCACCTCTGTGAAATTTAAAAAGCAGATGGAGCAAATGGTTCTGGGAAAAGATTATTTTATAGAGGATGTTGTGATCAGGAAAAAAGGCACCTACACCTCCCCCGGCGGAAAGTATAGTTTATCTACCAATTATTTCTTCTACTATGATACAGATAAGAGGATGCAGGTCTCAGGGAAAATATATAAGGAGTATAAAGTGGGAGATCTTATTCCAGCTTATACCACAGATCATGTTTACTACGATTATGAAAAAGACGGGATTTTACCAAGAGAAGAATTTCGAGACAACGAGCTGAGGAAGGCTATGGGCGCATTCTGTGGCTGTGTTATTTTTATGGTGGCGTTATATTTATTCTTTGACAGACTGTGAAAGGAATAGACGGAGAACGTCTTTGGAAAATATGTTCCACGCAAAGATAGAAGTATCCGAAGAGGAATTGTGAAGGTGGTATGTTTATGAAAAAAATCAGCGAACAGACAAAGAATTTTTTATTATACGGCATAGATCATACGATCCAGCCGAAAGAAATTTACAAATTAGATGGAGCGATCCTGTTTTTGGTATTCCTGTTCTTCTTTCTGGCAGAAGCATCTCCCTTACCAGTTTTTTCAAAAATATTTCTGGTTATTGTGTACCTCGGATTTGTCATTCTGAGCTTTTCAAGAACAGAAGTGACCGGAAAAAAAGTTTTTTGGATATACGGAATACAAAGTCTGACTTTTTCAATTTTATTCTGCTGGGCAGGAACGATTTTCATGCTGACGACCATAGAAAAAGAAAGTTATAAAGGGTATTTGGCTGTACTTGCCGTCATTTACATACTTGCAATCGCGGCGTATCTTTTTCTTACCATGCTCCTGATAAAAAAAGATGTATACAATCCCTCATCCTCAAAGAAAGCGGCAGGAGGATGGTGCATAACCAGTTTTGTTCTGCTTGGAATAGGCGCTGCAAAAGTGATCAGTACGAAAGCAGAGTATACCACTGTGATCAGAATTGCAGGTCTCGGTTTTTATTTTGTTTCTTTACTTTGTATTTTGGGCGTGTTTCATTTGGTGAAATATTTTGCTGTCAAAAAATTGGAAGTTGAAAAATGTGATAAGTGATAAAGATTTCAGAGCAATGAAAAATAAAAAATGAGGAATGTAAATGGATGCGATACTGTTTAAAATGCTCAGCAGAAGCATAATCATTTTTGCAATGGTGATCACTCTGCTTTATTTTCTGATTAAGAGAAAAAAGTTCCACAATAAATTGACAGATAAAGAAGATACAGTCTTAAAGATAATGGCAGTAATTCTTGTGTGTATCTTCCTGTATAAAATGTTTCTGCCGATCATTCTGGATATTCCCTGTTACAGAAATAGTCAATTTGAAACCATTACCGGTTATGCCAGGGACAATGCTCATGGAAAAGGAAATGACAGAAGTGTTGTGATCATCAGTATAGATGATGGTCATGACGAATACGTAGAATTCTCTTATTCCAAAGGAATAGACAAGGGAGACGTTCTGACTGTAAAATATTTACCCCATTCGAAATATGGAATCCTAATTTCAATAAATAATGATAATGTTGCTTTGGAATAAATTGAGCAGGGAGGACAGGCTTATGTATGACATGGACGAACTAAAAAAACTTTATGACAGATTGAAAGCGCAATACCCGAAGTATCGGATGAAATTTTATGGTGAAAATTTCACGCTGACTCTGCTTTATGCCAAAGTGGAAGTTGACAGAACAGGATGTAGAATCTTTGTAAATGAAAAGCTGTACGATGAATTGCCAAGTGAGGAAGTAGATGATATAGACGATCTTTACGAATTGATAGAGGCGTTTCTGTTACAGATGCAGCATTTAGGGATGACCAGTGGAAATGAGACGTATATCACTGCAAATAATCAGGCAGTACGCGGGGGAACACGGGCGTTGTTGTCTTCGGCTGTTTTGTCAGTGGGATGCTTCATAATATTTCTATTAACTAAGGATCTGCTTTATCTGGTTCTGGTTTTTCTATGTCCGGCTGGAGGGTATCTGTATCTTCGCCTGATGCGTCAGAAGGCTTTTTATCAGTATTGGGTATGTCCGGGATGTGGTCAGGATTTGCCCCTTGATAAAAAGAGCCGTTTTCCACAGATGGAGTATGTGTCTCAATGCCCACATTGCGGCAGGGTGCTGGAAAAAGCGCCGGAACTGGAGCCGGTCCGATTGGAACCAGATGCTCCAAAAAAACAACTGGAACCGGACAGGAATCCGCCGATGGCCGGGAAGAAGTGGCCTTGCATTTTGACCGGCTGTATTTCTGTGGCTGTCTCTTTGTTTCTATTTGTGATACTGTTTTTTGCCGGCGATCCTTTAGCACCACAAAACGCAGCAGTAGAACTGATTCTGCTTCTGATATGGTTTGGTTTCGGACTGATTCTTTTGTTGCATCGGCATACAGAACCAGAGGAGATACAAAAGCCCGTTGTCGTGCTGCGGGAACAGAAGAAAGTCACAGGGGTTGGGATATTCCTGTGGCTGTTGGGAAGTGTTTTTCTCTTTATGGCTGTTGCGGTTACATTGGCTGTCTCTATTGATGGAAGTACAATCTTTCTTGGATCGGTTGGTGTTTTTGTTACGTTTTTGGGAGTATGGATGATTCTGGCGGGTCGTAATCGTTCTATGTTTGTATTTCAGGATCATTCTGTTTTGTATATCAGCAGCTTAGGAAGACAAAAGAAACTGGAAGCGGGACAGGTGGCATCTGCTCGTCTCACAGTCAACCGTTCCATTCAGCTATTGAATGCAAACGGGAAGAAACTGGTTTCTGTGGAGACAAATATGCGTGGTGCATCCCGGCTTGCAGAGTGGATTGAAAGCACGGAGCTGGAAGCAGAGCTGACACCTGCCATGGAACGTCAGACAGAGAATCAGGTAAAAGAGGAAATCGTTATGCAATGGAGAGAGGAATATCGTACCCACTGGCATGACCATCTGAAAGCAATCCGTACGGGATTGTGGTTAGTTATGATTCTGTATCTTGTTGGAGTTATTTCGCCTATTCCGTTATATCTCTTTGCAGGGGTAAAATTTCGCACAACTATGGCGCTTGCTGCCGTAGCACCGGTTCCTTTTCTTATTTTTTGTGTTGTATTTGCCCCGGTTCTTATTTGGGGAGATCGTCCGAAAAATGCCACAGCAGAATGGAATTCCATGCATATCCGCCTTTCTTTGCCTGTCATGTTTCTTCCGGCTCTTGCTATGCTCTGGCAGGTTCATTATATATGGAGCCGAAGTGCAATGCAGCCGAAAGGCAGCGGTGGAATATGGATCATTCAGGGTTTGATCATTGCGGTTCCTGTGATTATTTTATGCCTTTATCGCACACCAAAGGGAAAACGTCTGGAAGCAGGGGTTTTTATGATACTTGCGAGTATGTCTTTAGGCATGAGTATTTCTTATTGTGCCAATGCGGCTTTATGCGGGCCAGCCCGTCATTATAAAGCGGTCATTGTTGACAGTCATAAGGAAGACCCCGATATAAAAGGTGATGACTACACCTTAACGGCTCTTTTAGATGATGGAAGTGAGGAAAGAATTCATGTATCGGGTGCCATTTATGAGAGGGCGATGAAGGGAGAAGCGTTAGTTGTGTGTCACAGTGAAAGTCCTCTGGGAATGGAGATGTTGAAGATTCATCTGCCGGAGACACAGAAATAGATGGTTGGATCAAAGATGCCTATTTTTATTCTATTGGCGGTGGAGTACATCATGGCGAAACAGCAGAAGATGCAGCGCGCCGGGAAGTTAGGAATCACAGCTATGCTGGTTTCCATGTTCATAAAGAAGAAGCATTGAAGGCTGTATTATTGTAGAGCTGATGAATATGAAATTTGAGGTGGAATTATGGGGTCAAGCAAAGAATACTTAAAATTTATTTTGGCTCAGTTATCTGATTTGGAAGAAGTTTCTTATCGGGCGATGATGGGAGAATTCATTATTTATTATCGTGGTAAGATTGTAGGCGGTATTTATGATGACAGATTACTTGTTAAGCCAGTGAAAGCAGCAATTAGTTATATGCCAACGGTTCAGTATGAATTACCCTATGAGGGGGCAAAGGAAATGTTGTTGGTCGATGAAGTGGACAGTAAGGAATTTTTAACGGGCTTGTTTCATGCTATGTATGAGGAATTGCCAGCTCCAAAGCCCAAAAAGAAAAAATAAAAACCGGGGAGGGAACGATTTATGTTTGGATTCAAAAAGAAAGAACAGAAACCATTATGGATTATGGGAAAAGATGTAATGGAGATTATCCGGTCGGACTATGACGAAGAGATGGCCTTTACCCTGATTGAATTTCATTATCAGGGAGGCGCATATCTTATGGGTTCATGTGTGGTTCCGCCGGAAGCAGAAGAACGGAAGGAAAATATTTCCTTTGTATTTCAGGATCAGGTATTTCAGGACTTTGATGAATTTCAGGCAAAGGCGTGTATTAACAGGATCAGGATTTCTGAACTGGAAGAACCTATTGAAGTTGTCCGGGCAGGGATCATCGGGAAGGATACTATGCTGAAGACGCCTTGGGGAGAAACAAGGCTTGCGAAAAAAGCACTGATATAACAGCGGTATATAAAGCAGGAGAAAAGAAAAATGAAAAGCAGTGGAAAGAGAGAAAAAACAATCTATGACGATTCTCTGACCAGAATATTTTTGTGGTCGGGTTTCACTATGTTTATGATCTTGCTGATTGTCTGCATCATCATAGGCATTACTGTGTTGTTTTACAGGCGTACAGATTCTGAAGGAATAAAAATTATACTTTTTTGTTTGGCTCTGGTCGTGCCATGTTCTTATGGAATCCCTCTGTATAGTCTGTTTAAGGCATGGAAGCAGGAACGCAGGCTCGGTATATACTGGAAAGACCGGACAGATCACGACCGTCCGGAGTGGGAGAGAGACTGGTATCTGACCTGTGACCGGGGCGGATTTATTCTCTGTCACAGAAATTTTATCAGACGAATCGTTGGTCGTCAGGTGGAAACGGAGATTGCAGAGCATGCCAGAGGAAAAGTCTATTATGTGGTGTATGAGGATATGGATGGAAAAACACGTAAATTGAAATTTTCTTCTGATTCCCTTGCGTCGGAGTTTCAGAATTGGTTTAAAAAACAGGCGTATAAAAGATTCTCCCATTCTATGGATGAATGAAGTATAATTAATGAACATAAGGGGGGATAAATTTATATGTTGGTTTGCGGTATTTAAAGTATAGAGTCGTTTTGACTGGCGAAAGATGTAGGGGAAAAATAACGGGTATTATGGATTAAAATGCCGGATATATAATTAGTGGAATTCCTGCAAAAAAGCACTCGTATATTGTGAAAATCAAGAACCGAAACCTATGGGGACAATTATTCCGCTGATAATTTTGGTCTTGACAGTTATATATCTTATTGTTGATATAATCAGGAATGGAAATAATTGGAAAAGATGAACAGGACGCTAAGGGAGATACAGGATGAATGAGAAAATTTTGATTGTAGATGACGAGAAGGAGATTGCAGATTTGCTGGAAGTTTATCTACAAAACGATCATTACGAGGTTTACAAATTTTATAATGGAAGGGATGCCCTGCGGTGTGTGGAAGAAACAGAAATCGATTTGGCTATTCTGGATGTAATGCTGCCGGATATTGACGGATTTCGTATCTGCCAGAAGATTCGGGAAAAGTTTTTCTTTCCGGTAATTATGCTCACTGCCAAAATCGAGGACAGCGACAAGATCATGGGTCTGACCATTGGAGCGGATGATTATATTACGAAGCCATTTAATCCGCTGGAGGTAGTGGCGCGGGTAAAAACCCAGTTAAGGCGGTGCTCCAGATATAATGTATCCATTTCCGGCCAGCCTGCGGAAAAAACAGAGTATGATATCAGAGGTCTTGTGATCAATAAAAACAGTCACAAATGCTTTTTATTTGGCAGAGAAGTATCGTTGACGCCCATTGAGTTTTCCATTCTCTGGTATTTATGTGAACATCAGGGAAAGGTTGTTCCATCAGAAGAGTTATTTGAGGCGGTATGGAAGGAAAAATATCTGAACAATAACAACACGGTGATGGCGCATATCGGGCGTCTCAGGGAAAAATTGGAAGAACCGGCACGGAAACCAAGATTTATTAAAACCATATGGGGAGTGGGATATGAAATTGAATAACTGCGCGTCGCATTCTCGTTACTTTCAGTGATGAGTTAGACGCGCAAATTTTTTTACTAAACAACAGA
>PPYE01627565.1_pt1 | contig 16400 bp, 9 predicted proteins | sample 1559881 | NCBI WGS metagenome assembly PPYE01 (sample SAMN08240022, study PRJNA423297) | Human gut metagenome, whole genome shotgun sequencing project. | reverse complement strand
TAAAAATAGCAGTGAAAAACTATCTATACTATAGCAATTGGTCAAGTACGGCACGGAACACCTTATCGGCATGTTCTTGCATAATCTTAATATAATTAAAGATAGGACGGTTATTTTTCATACTGTGTCCGATACAGTATTCTATTTTTTCAATTTGAATGCCTAAATCATATCCGTGTTGTGCAAATGTCTTTCGGGCGGAATAGTAAGTAACCTTTTTCTTTACCCCCGAAAGTTCTGTTACCTTATTTATATGTCGGAAGACTAAACTATATATTTGTTTATAAGATGAATATTTACCAAACTGCAAATGCCCATTTCTCGACATATATTTATCTATAAGCACTTTTGCTTCAGGCTGCAAAGTAAATACAATTTCATTTTCTCCCTTCTTGCTATTACGTGTTTTGTGACGCACATAACGCATATCGTTCTTATTTTTAAAATCATATGCTAATAAATCTCTCAGGTTGATACCGCCTAAATAATAGGTAAGCATAAAAATATCTCTCACCATGGATAAAGAAGACTTTAAAAGCCGGACATCACGTATTCTCTTCAGTTCATCTATTGACAAATCAAGTTCCCGCACATTACTTGTCGGCATCTTAAAGAGGACAAAAGGATGAATGGAGTAAGATACATAATTCATCTTACCGGCATAATTTACTATCACCTTTATTAAAGTCAGATATATTCTGATAGTTGTATCTGCCAGATTCTCCTCGTGAAGAACTTTGGCAAATCCTTGGATATGTATAGGTGTCAATTGAATTAAAGGAGTTTGAGAATGATGTGCTACGGCTATCCTTATTCGATGTCTGCCATTTGATAATTTTTTAGTTGGAACAACTACAATTGAAAAATTCGCCATATCATTTTTAGGTTTATAAATTACTATTTTCCATACAATAAAATAGAAACAAAAAGGTTCATAGTCATTAGGTACTAATCGAAAATCGCTCCTACAGCATGGAATATCGTGCAAAAGACGGTATTTTCCATGCATTTGTACGATTCTGCATTGCTATATCTTGATTAAGTCGTTATGTTTGCAACACTTTTTCACAGGTAGAGTGTGAAAAATTGTTTTTAAAAAGAGAATCTAACTTTTGTTTAACTTAACAGATATAACTAATGAATATGGAAAACAACAAAAAAAAGGCTTCATTTATTTCAATTGCTGGTTGGAAAAGAATGCAGCCATTGTCTTTTTTACTTTACGACGATTTTACTAATCAACAAAAATATGTTTAACTTTAAAAAACATGGTATGAAAAAAAACTATGTCACAACTGCTGTTGCCTTACTACTTTTAGCAGGATGTAGCAACGATATTAAAGAAACTGATATTCAGTTTACCGGTGATACGGGAGCGAAAGTTTCTTTTAGTGCAGTAATAAACAATCATGAGGCTAGCAATCTTGTTACAAGAGCTACGGAAACAAACTGGGAGGCAGAAGACTCGGTAGGAATCACTTGTGGTACGGAACAAGTGAATATTCATTACAAATACAAAGGCAATGGTCTTTTTGCAGCAAAAGGAGGAAATGCAGAAGAAATTTGGGTATTAGGTTCCGGAGAGTATGATGTAGTGGCATACGCTCCATTTTCTGGTACATCAGGTGAAGAACAACCTGCATTAGAAGTGACTACAGCTAGTGAAAATCAAGCTACAGCAGAAGAACGTGCGAAGATAGATTTTCTTTTTGCCAAAGGGAAGGCTACATCACAAACCCCGAACGTGACATTAGCATTCAATCATGTGATGAGTCGTATTAGATTGGAGTTTCAAGCTGGCGAAGGTGTGGACTTGGCAGATATAACTTGTTATCTTATTGGGCTTAAGAATAATGGTACATTTAATCCTAAAACAGGGGAGACAACAGTCAGTGAAGACCCTGTTACGGATAAAGATGATATTTATTGGGATAAAATAGGAGAGCAGGATAATTATACAGTACAAGCTATTTTACTGCCACAGAAGGTGCAAGGCAAAGTAACTATCCAAGCTAGAATGAACGGTTATCTTTATGAAGCCGAGTTTGCTAACTTGACAGAATTGAAATCAGGATTTTCTTATAATTACATCATCAAGACAAATAAATACGAGGACAATAATTATGTGTTGACAATTACAGAACAAACGCAAATAATAGGATGGGAGGATGAAAACCACGATCCTATAACATCCGACCCGAGTATAGCTGAAACTGGAACAGAGATAACTAATCCTAGTTGGAATATTACAGAAGAAACCGTAACTCCACAGCCTGTTGTGAAGTGATCTGTTTACCAATCTAATATAGATAAAAATGCTAAAAATATAAACATGAGATTTATGAAAATATATAATTATATATCAATGCTTTTTCTGGCTGGCGCAGCCATAGTTGCGTCTTGCTCGCAAAATGAAGAACTCACCGGAGAAACACCGGATTCTTTGCAGGGATTTCAGATTAGTGTGTCTGATGAAGGATTTATGGACGAAAGTGGTAAGACACGTGCTACAGAGAATGGATATACTACCCGATTTTCTAACGGAGATGCTATCGGTATATTTGCGGTAAGAGGAGAAACGGTGGTAGAGGATATCAAGAATCGGAAATTCACACTGACAGATGGCTATTGGGAATTGACTGATGGAGGGGATCCTATTGAATACAAAGGTTCACAATTTCAGCGGATGACTTTTTATGCATACTATCCGTATAATGCGAATGTGACTTTTGATCCGACGAAGGTGGATCCTTTTGAAACATACGTCAACAATTGGAAAATAGGCAGTGAACAAAATGAAGGAAATTATACACAATATGATTTGATGACGAGTACGGGTAGTGTTCAGGGGGATCGTTTGAAAGGACAGATCGCTTTTACTATGCAACATCGGATGGCTCTTGCGGTAGTGAAGATGCCTAATTTGACCTATAGCTTTACAAATGGCGGTATAGATGATTATTTGTTACCATTAACAGCCGGTTCGTTTACAGTGAACAATACTCAAGCAACTCCTTATTATCAGGAAAGTACGGATACATACCGTTTCTTGGTTAATCCGAAGAAGGAATTCTCAATTAAGGGTACTTATTCTGGAGTAAGTGAGATGGAATATGAAGCTAAAGGTACGCTGGAAGGAGGAACGGCGAAAATGTATACCATCGAAGATAAAAGTAAAATCAACCATACTTTGCAGGTAGGAGACTATTTTTGTGCAGATGGAAAAATAGTTTCAGTAGATGCGGAAACGGTGCCGGAGAATGTGATTGGTATTGTATGTTATGTAGGAAATTCACAACCCAGTGTAACACATACTGAACTCTATTCAGCAGAAGTTGATGCTTTGCGTCGCGATTTCCCTGCATGTACGCACGGTATAGTGCTATCTATTAAGAATTCTGTGGTAAAAGATAGTGAACAAAATGATGTTGCTTTGAAAATGTTCCATTCAAGTAAGTCCGGTTATTATTCAGACTGGTTTACTTCAGATGAGAATTGGGCAAACAAGTTTGTAGGTTGTAACACAGAGAAGGATGTTAACAAGAATGATGCTTCATTGGTTTTCCCAGCACTAATGGGATACAATAATACACAGTTACTTACTATGTGTTACGAAGGTATGGGTAGTCCTTCTACTTGCGACCATGCTTATGCGTATATCAAGGCTTATCGTGAAGCGGAAGCTATTCCGGCAAATGTGACTCCTTGGTATTTGCCCTCTATAATGTGTTGGGATACAGTCGCTAAGAATTTGAGTGTTATTAACCGTTGTCTCAAGAATGTAAATGGTGATGAGATGACCTCTGTCGAGTCAGGAACTAACAGTGGACACTATTGGAGTAGCACACAGCGTTCTCCAGCCAACCAATGGACACACGGTATGGCTGGTGGAAGATATCACATAATTTGTGAACGTGATTCGCGTGCCGGTTATTTCCGTATGATGCTTGCATTCTAAAATAATGACGGTATATAAAGTCCGTTAAAATTATACTTATATCATGAACATATACATATATGAATAAGAAAAACTTTATAAAGGGGACAACCTTACCTGTCGCTCTGTTTTTCACTATAGCAACTTTTGCACCTGCATGGGGATTGCAAACAGCCTCGGCAGCCATCGAAGTTGTACAGCAGCAAAGTACTATAAAAGGAACAGTAGTAGATAGCCAAGGCGAACCGATAATTGGAGCAAGTGTACTTGCGGAAGGAACATCTAATGGTACAATTACCGATATTGACGGTGTATTTAGAATAAATGTACGTCCCGGTGCGAAATTGAAAGTATCTTTTATAGGTTATACCGATAAAAAAGTAGTAGCGAAAAATGACATGAAAGTCATTCTGGTAGAGGATGTGACAGCACTTGAAGAGGTGGAAATCGTAGCTTATGGTACGCAGAAGAAAGTGACCATGACAGGAGCTATCGCTAGTGTGAAGGGAGAAGAATTGACCCGTGTATCTGTAGGTTCGGTTTCCAATGTATTAGGAGGGCAGATGACAGGTTTGACTACCGTACAATATTCCGGTGAGCCGGGAGCGGATGCCGCTGAAATTTTTATTCGTGGTAAAGCTACTTGGGAAAATTCTTCACCGTTAATTCAGGTAGACGGTGTGGATCGTGAAAGTATGAGTGATATCGACCCGAATGAAATTGAATCCATTTCTATCTTGAAAGATGCTTCGGCAACAGCCGTATTTGGTATTCGTGGAGCAAACGGGGTCATTTTGATTACAACTAAACGAGGAAAGGAAGGAAAGGCGAAAATTTCGTTTACTACTTCTGCTTCTGTATTGATGCCTACAAAAATGGTAGAACAGGCAAGTTCCTATGACTATGCCCGTTTTCATAATCAAATGATGTCCGGTGATGGCAAATCTGCCTTATTTAGTGATGGAGTGATTCAAAAATTTGCAGATGGTTCCGATCCTATTCGTTTCCCAAATATACAATGGGCTGACTATATTATGAAAAGCTCTACGCTTCAGAGCCAGCATAATCTGAACATCTCGGGAGGAACAGATAAAGTACGTTATTTCATCTCTGGTTCTGGTGGGTCTATTGCTACATACACTCCTGTATTGATGGATGACGGTAGTATTGCTTATCGTAAGTTTGGAGAGAATACAGATGTGAAGTATTCGTATACTACAGGCAAAGCACGTAATTGGTATATGGAAGCCAGCTTTAATTATAATCGTACTTTTGGTGATCATACGGTGACAGCCTTAGTTTTGTATAATCAACAGAAAGAGTATTATCCGAAATTATATTCGGACATTCCTCATGGATATGTCGGATTAGTCGGACGTGTCACTTATGATTGGAAGAGCCACTATATGGCAGAGTTTAATGTGGGTTATAACGGTTCGGAAAACTTTGCGTCCGATTTGCGCTTTTCTTATTTCCCGGCTGGTTCTATAGGTTGGGTGATGAGTGAAGAGAAGTTTTTCCGTCCTTTGAAGTCGGTGGTTAGCTTCTTGAAATTACGTGCCAGTGTCGGTTTGGTAGGTAACGATAATATTGGAGGATCGCGGTTTATGTATATGGCTGATCCATATAATGTCGGTTTAGGTGACTTGGCAAATCGTGTAACGGCAAGTGGAGGAGCAACTAACGCCTGGGGATATGGATTCGGAACAGATAATGGTACTGTTAGTCTGGGTGCGCGTGAGGTAGCTAAGAATAACCCTGCTGTGACATGGGAAAAAGCTCTGAAACGGAACTATGGTGTTGATATTAACTTCCTTGATGACCGTCTGAAAACAACCTTTGAATATTATAAAGAACGTCGTAATGACATCCTTTTGCGTGACGGTACAGCTCCGGGAATGTTAGGGTTCATTACTCCCTATTCAAATTTAGGAAGTGTAGACAGTTGGGGCTGGGAACTTTCTTTAAAATGGAACGATAAGATTGGCGATAATTTCCGTTATTGGGCGGGTATTAACCTTTCTTATAATCAGAATGAGATTCTTGAAAAGAAGGAAGCACCGCAGAATAATTTATATCAATATCAGAAGGGACACCGTATCGGTTCGCGTAGTCAATACGTTTTCTGGCGCTTCTATGATGAGGATACACCTGCGTTATATGAGCAGACATTTAATCGTCCGTTCCCCACTCACGAGAGTATTCTTCAAAATGGAGATGCAGTATATGTTGACTTGAATGGTGACCGTAAGATTGATGCAAATGATGCAAGTTATGACTATGGCTTTACAGACGATCCTGAATATATGCTAGGTATTAATTTAGGATTCAGTTGGAAGAATCTGGAAATAAGTACTCAATGGACAGGGGCCTGGAATGTAAGTCGTATGATTTCGGATGTATTTCGTCAACCGTTTTATTCATCTTCCAATAGCGAGCAGGGAGGATTGTTGGCATACCATCTGGATCATACATGGACACCGGAAAATCCGTCACAATCTTCGGAGTATCCGAGAGCTACCATTGATAATGCAAAGAATAATTATGCTACTTCCACTTTATATGAGAAAGATGCCAAATACTTGCGTTTGAAAACTCTTCAGGTGGCATACAATTTTCACTTCCCATTAATGAAGAAACTTGGACTGAATACATGTCAGTTGGCTTTTGCAGGATATAATTTGTGGACGATTACACCTTATTTGTGGGGTGATCCGGAGGCAAGAGCTACTAATGCACCTTCTTATCCATTGTCCAAGACTTATACGTTGAGCTTGAAATTAGGATTCTAAAATAGATAAAGGAAAGATACAATGAAATTACAAAATAAATGGTTCATCGGTGCGATGTTGGGAGCGGCGGTTTGTTTGGTTTCCACTTCATGTGTGGACGAAATTAAATTCGGAAACTCTTTTTTGGATAAGGCACCGGGCGGAAATGCTACTATTGACACAGTGTTCAATAGTGCGGAATATACGCGCCAATTTTTGAATACCTGTTACAGTAGACAGTATTACGGATTACCTTATAATACGGACAGTAACGGTAATATTCCTGATTCTTCCAGTCCTTATTTAGGAAAGAAGGATGCGCTAACAGACTGCTGGTCACTTTATTTTAGTGACGCAACTGTATATCAGCAGTATTATTTGGGTTCTCTCAATGCCAACTATGGCACGCGTGGTAATATTTTCCCATATACACGGGAAATGGTATGGGAAGTAGTGCGCTGGTGCTGGTTGTTAATGGAAAATATAGATAGAGTGCCGGGCATGGATAGCACTGAAAAAACTCAGTTGGTGGCAGAAGCTAAATGCCTGATTGCGGCACGCTATTTTGATATGTTCCGTCATTATGGAGGTCTTCCATTGTTATATGCTTCATTCACCGGTACGGAGTCAGGTTATGAAATCCCCCGTGCTACGGTAGAGGAGACTGTTAACTACATGATAAAGATGTTGGATGATGCTATCAATTCCGGTGGATTGGTGTGGGCTTATGCTGATGCCGATCTTGCCAGCAAGGCCGGACACTGGACAAAGGCCGGTGCGATGGCATTGAAATGCAAAATCTGGCAATTTGCCGCTTCTCCGTTGTTTAACGATGTCAACGGATATGCAGGAGGAAACTCAGAGGCTGAACAGCAGCATCTGGTATGGTACGGCGGCTACCATGCGGAACTTTGGGATAACTGTTTGAAGGCTTGTGAAGCATTCTTTAAAGAGCTGGAGAGTCAAGGCGGATATAGCCTGAATAAGGCTTCGGAAGAAACACCGGAACAGTATCGGCAGGCATATCGTATGGGATATATTCGTCAGAACAGCAAGGAGGTCTTACATTCTGTCCGCACGAATATGTCGGACGCTTTCAACTCAAGTTCTTATATGTGGCATTCCTGGGCTGTTCCGTCACTTTGTCGTACCGAATATCCGCCTACACAGGAATATGTGGAGATGTTCCCATGGGCCGACGGTACTCCGTTTGACTGGAAAAAGACGGAAACAGAAGGTAAGTTGGATGCAATGTTCCTGACCGGAACATTCAAAAATGGAGAACAACTATTGTCGGAAATCGTATTAACCCGTGATCCTCGTCTGTATGAGCATTGCATGGTAAACGGATTGCCGAAGATGTTAGACTGGAGTGCAGGAACAATGTCCGGTTTACCTTATGAATTGTGGGTCGGAGGATACGATGAAGGACAAAATGCTGCACTTGAATCAGGTAACTATGCGACTGGTTATAAAAATATGAAATATTATTTGGGAACAGAGTACCAACGTCAGTATACGCATTGGGTATATCTTCGTTTATCTGACATTTATTTAACTTATGCAGAGGCCTTGCTTCAAGCCAAGAATGATCACCGGGGTGCTATTGACCAAATGAATATAGTACGTGCCCGCGTAGGATTGAAGAAAGATTTGGCGGAGTGTGTTACAGATAAGAATTTACTTTCTGACAAAGCAGCCTTATTGGAAGAATTGCTGTGCGAGCGTGTTCGGGAATTGGGGCTTGAAGATAGCCGTTACTTTGATCTTGTCCGTTACAAGCGTGCCGATCGTTTCGAGAAGCGCCTGCACGGGTTGCTCGCCTATCGTTTGGATGATACCGGTAATCGTATAACGGGAAATGCTAAATGGAATGAAGGAGATAAGAACAAGGGGGCATTGCAGCCTACTCGTTTTGAATATGAAAGGTTTGAGTTATCCAAGCCGGTCCGTCGGTGGTGGACATACGGATTTGATCCCAAATGGTATCTTTCTCCATTCCCGCAAACGGAAATTAACAAAGGATATGGATTGATTCAGAATCCGGGTTGGTAATGTGAGACAGCGAAATAGATTAAAACAATATTGAATATTGATTTATATGAGAAAAAATAAGATTCTGATACTGGCTTTACTGGTTTGTTTGAGCATTCCGGTCAGAGCACAGAATACAGACAACAACATTATAGGTATTGTTGTTGATAAATCGGGAAACCCAGTCTATGGAGCGTCCGTTAATGTGGAAGGTGGCGCAGTGGAGACCCGGGTTGAAACTGATAAAGATGGTAAATTCGAGATTGCGGTCGAGAAAGGACAACGTTTGAGTGTCGTTTCTGTCGACAAAGGCTCTACCACAGTTGTGGCAAAGACTGATGGTCCGATGACTATTGTGATGGGATATGCAGCTCAGACTATTGATGTGGGAGCTAACCGGACATTCAGTCGTCATGAATCAACAGCAGCTGTTTCTACCACCTATAACGAAGAGTTTAATAAGCGGTCTTCCCGGAATATATCCAATTCTTTATATGGATATGGATTGGGCCTTACTACTTTGCAGAATGCGGCCAGTACCGGGTTAATGGCAGATCCTACCTTTTATGTACGTGGTTTGCAGAGCTTGTCAAGTAGTACACCGCTTGTGCTGGTTGACGGTTTGGAACGAGACATGAGCTTGGTGAGCCCAGAAGAAGTAGAATCCGTTTCCATCCTGAAAGATGCCGCGGCTGTGGCATTGTACGGATACAAAGGGGTGAACGGTGCGATCTTGATTACTACAAAGCGTGGTAAGTACAAAACAAAAGAGATAACTTTTACGTATGATCATATCATTAACACTCAGTCTCGACGTCCGGAATTTGTAGATGCAGCTACGTATGCTTCTGCAGTGAATGAAGCGCGTGGATATGAAGGTTTGGGAGCTCGGTATACTCCGGAAGAAGTCGATGCTTTCCGTAATGGAGTAGGTAGTGGAGGGGCTTCCCGTATGTACCCTTATCTCTATCCTAATGTGAACTGGATTGATGAAACCTTTAAAGACAGAGGAGTTTCTAATAAATATACAATCGAATTCCGTGGGGGAGGAGCAAAGTTCCGCTACTATACTATGGCGAATTTATTAACAGACAAAGGGTTTATCAAAACCCCGAATGCAAATGACGGATATTCTACACAGAATATGTATTCACGTGCTAATTTGCGTACAAATCTGGATATTGATTTAACCGCCACTACCAAATTGAAGTTGAATCTTCTCGGTACCTTGTCCGAATCTCGGATTCCGGGGGCTTCGGTTAACCTATGGGATATGATTTATTCGATTCCTTCTGCAGCTTTTCCGGTTCGTACGGAAGATGACAGTTGGGGAGGAAGTACTACTTGGGCGGGAACATCGAATCCTGTCGCACAATCGCAGGGAGCTGCTTATTCTAAAGGACACTCTCGCAGTTTGTTTGCCGACCTTACCTTGTCACAAGATTTATCTGGTTTGCTGAAAGGATTGGGAGCAAACTTTCGTTTAGCTTATGACAACTATTCCAATATTCTGGAAGACCATAGCAAGACTTATACGTATGCCGGTTATGCAACAAGCTGGACAACTAACGGTCCGTTTTATACTGCCATTTCAGGTGGCGAATCCAGTGAAATGGGTTCGGGTGCAGGTATTGACAACTGGGCGCGCCAATTTAACTTTGCAGGTAGTGTCGATTACAATCGCTCGTTTCGGAAGTGGGATGTGTATTCTCAATTCAAATGGGATTATGAGTATCGTGATTCATACGGATTGAACACTACTATTTATCGGCAAAATGTATCCTGGTATAATCATGTAGGTTTCTCTAATCGCTATTATTTGGATCTGGCATTGGTTGGCTCGGCCTCCAGTTTATTGGCACCGGGGCATAAATGGGCTTTCTCGCCTACCATTTCTGCTGCTTGGGTGCTTTCGGAAGAAAAATGGTTGAAAGATGTGTCTTGGGTGAACTTCCTGAAATTGCGCGCTTCGTTTGGAGTGATCAATGTTGATTATCTGCCTAAAGACGGAAGTACTACCGTATATGACTATTGGGATCAGATTTATACGACTACCGGTACGCAATATAAGTTTAACAGTAGTTACGACTCTGAATTCGGAAGTACTATTATCGGGCGCCTGGCAACTGCTAATTCGACACATGAGAAAGCGTATAAATACAATGTTGGTGTTGATGCCGTGTTGTTCAATGGACTGGACGTGACGGCAGAAGGCTATTACCAACGGAGAAAAGATATTTGGGTCTCTTCCGAAGGAAAATATACCGATGTGTTGGGCGTAGATGCTCCGTTCGAGAATGCCGGAATCGTTGATAGCTATGGCGTGGAACTAGGACTTAACTATACGAAACGGTTAGGAGATGTAGTGTTCAACCTTGGCGGTAATTTTGCTTGGAATAAGAATGAAATTAAGGAACAACTGGAAGAACCGCGTTTGTATAAGAATCTTGTGCAAACAGGAAATCGGTTGGGACAAGTATATGGAATGGTAGCTGAAGGTTTCTTCAAAGATAAAGAAGATATAGCAAACAGCCTTCCGCAAAACTTTAGTACGGTAGTGCCGGGAGACATAAAATATAAAGATGTGAATGGAGACGGAATCATTGATGCCAATGATAAAACAGCTATCGGTTATAGTACGACGGCTCCGGAAATTTATTATTCTTTCCATTTGGGAGCCGAATGGAAAGGGATTGGAGTAGATGTAATGTTTCAGGGAACAGGTAACTATTCTGCTGTCTTGAATACGAAGAGTATGTTTTGGCCGTTGATAAATAATACGACACTTTCTACTCATTATTATGAGAATCGTTGGACACCGGAAAATCAAAATGCCAAATATCCTCGTTTGAGTTCACAGAGTAATGCCAATAACTATCAGGCTAATACAGTTTGGTTGGCGGACCGGTCATTCTTGAAGTTACGTAACGCGGAGGTGTATTACAGATTTCCGGAAGAATGGATGAAGAAGACTAAGATATTGGGGAGTGCCAAGTTATATGTCAGAGGAACAGACTTGTTCTGTTCAGATCATATTGATGTGACAGATCCGGAATGTTATGGTGTAGCGACTCCGCTGAATAAGAGTGTAGTAGTCGGTGTTACGATTGGTTTTTAATCATAAAAACAAAGCGAAAGAATGAAACTGAAAAACATTATCTACGGAATGATGTGTGTAGCCGCACTCGGTTCCTGCTCAGATAAGATGGAATATCATGAGTACAATAATTATGATGAGGATTTTGTGAAGCTCAACTTCGGTAATGTAGGAGGGCTGATAACAAATATCTATTTGTCCATGGATGTGGACTTTGGAAACTATAGCGGGGCAATTCTTGGTTCTGCTACCGATGAGTCCGAATATGCTTATTCGGGAAATCAGATTGAAGACTTTTACAATGGTTCTTGGAGTCCGTCGAATGCTAAAAGTAGCATGTGGACGTCCTGTTATGAAGGGATAGCCAATTGTAATTTATATCTGGAGAAGTTTACCGGACTGACATTTCCCGAGTTGGCTTTGAACAGTGATTATGCACAACAGATGTTCCGCTATACCAATTACCAGTATGAGGTACGTTTCCTTCGTGCATATTTCTACTTTAACTTGGTACGGCAATATGGAGATGTGCCGTTTAGCGACCATATATTAACAGCCGAAGAATCGAATACGTTATCGCGCAGACCGGCACAGGAGATTTTTGATTATATCATAGCCGAATGTGATGATATTAAAGATAAGATTATCGTCGATTACAGTAAACTGGGAGATATGGCATTGCCTAGTAGTCCGGCGGAAACAGGACGTGCCAACCGTAAAACGGTATTGGCCTTGAAAGCTCGTGCAGCATTGTATGCGGCAAGTCCTTTATTTAATCCGACTGATAATAGAGAACTGTGGTATCGTGCAGCTAAAGCCAATAAGGAAATTTTAGATGACAGTAATGGGTTTGCTGAAAAGGCAAAACTCTTAGTGGAGGATTATTCATCACTTTGGAGCAAGGACAATTACAATGACGCTACTAATGAATTGATTTTTCTCCGTCGTGCCACTACTACCACTAATTCTTTTGAGGGATATAACTTCCCGGTAGGGTTGGAAAATTGTAAAGGTGGAAACTGTCCCACACAGACACTGGTGGATGCGTATGAGATGAAGGATACAGGGTTGCGTCCGGACGAGTTGGATAACTATGATCCTGCTAATCCTTATTATACCAACCGCGACCCTCGTTTCTATCTGACTATTGCCAAGAATGGGGACGAAAAGTGGCCTAACTGGAATACTGTTCCTCTGCAAACCTATCAGGGCGGACTAAATGCGGAGCCTTTGAGTGGCGGAACTCCGACTGGCTATTATCTGAAGAAGTATTGTCAGACGGCAGTAGACTTACGTGCCGGTACAGCTTCAAAGACCTATCATTCATGGATTACATTCCGTTTTGGAGAGTTCTATTTGAATTATGCGGAAGCTGTATATAAGTATCTGGGTAGTCCGTATGCAACGGATAATGAATTTACAACTTCGGCTGTGGATGCTATCAAAGTAGTTCGTACGCGTGCCGAGATGCCCGGATTCCCTCAAGGGATGACCAATGATGCTTTCTGGAAGAAATATCAGAATGAACGTATGGTAGAATTGGCCTTTGAAGGACATCGTTTTTGGGATGTACGTCGTTGGAAGGAGGGTGACAAACATTTCAAGAACATTGTTGAAATGAAGATTACGAAGAATGGGGATGATACTTATACGTATGAACGTAAGGTAAAAGAAAGAAGTTGGGATGATAAGATGTATTTCTTCCCGATTCCGCAGAGTGAAAAATCGAAAAATCCTAATTTGGAGCAGAATCCGGGGTGGTAACCCACAACCGGAATGCTGATGAATAGTGATAGGATATTCTTGCATAGAACGGATGTTTATAGAATAAAAAAACGAAAGAAATGAAGAAACATTATATAATACTGGGGCTGTTTTGTCTGCTGGCCATAGTTGCCTGCTCGGATAATGACCCCGTCGTTGAAGTGAACAATGGCAATCAGACGGAAGAGGAGTTGCCGCCTCTGCCTACTGAAGTTATAACGGGTAGCCGTGCAATGTGGGTTAGTTACGACCCGGCACCAAATGTTGACGCCAATAACTCTTCCGGCATATCATCCGCATTGATTAGCTGGAGATTATTGAAGACCGATCCGTCTAATGTTGCTTTTGATATTTATAAGTCGGTAGACGGCGAGACGGAAGTGAAATTGAATGAGAAACCTATTTCGAATACTACTTCTTGGGTGGATGCGGATATTGATGTATCAAAAACGAATGTATACCGGGTCACTCTTGCCAATCAGGCTGAAACGCTTTGCGATTATACCTTTACCTCTGAAATGGCAGAAAAGTTTTATCATGAGATTAGATTAAACATGAATGTACCCGATGCGTCGATTACATATTCTCCTGATGATATTCAGCTAGGTGACTTGGACGGTGACGGTGAATTGGAGATTGTGGTGAAGAGAGAACCGTATGATGGTGCCAACCAGGGGGGATGGAATAATGGTTCGACCTTGTTGGAAGCTTATAAGATGGATGGTACTTTTTTGTGGCAAATTGATTTGGGAATCAATATTCGTTCCGGTTCACATTATACTTCATATATTTTATACGATTTTGATGGAGATGGTTTATGTGAAATAGCTTTCCGCTCTTCAGAAGGTACAAAGTTTGGGGATGGTAAGGTCATTACCGATGCTTATGGTAATGTGAACGATTATCGAATTCGTCAGACTGACGCTGTGGGCTGGTATTCGGGAGCAAGTATTAATACAATTTGCGGTTTGATAATGGAAGGTCCCGAATATATCTCTATTTGCCGTGGATATGATGGACGTGAAATTACCCGGGTGGATAATATTCCTCGTGGTGGAAGTGGTTCAAAAGCGTCGCGTGCTAAATATTGGAGTGAATATTGGGGAGATGATTACGGAAACCGCATGGACCGTTTCTTTATCGGGGTGGCTTATCTGGATGGTATACCTGACGAAGCGACCGGAGTGAGAACAAGCAACCCCAGTCTGATCATCAGTAGAGGTATTTATCATAATTGGCAAGTATGGGCACTCGATTTGAAAGGGAATAAACTGGAAACCCGTTGGAAGTTTGATACAGCCGAACATTCTTCAAAATGGTTGTCCATGTGTTCGCATAGTTTTCGTGTAGCGGACTTGGACGATGATGGAAAAGATGAAATCTTGTATGGTTCTGCGGCTATAGATGATGATGGAAGCGAATTGTGGTGTACCGGAAACGGTCATGGTGACTGTTTATGTGTTGGCAAATTTATAAAAGACCGTTCAGGATTGCAAATTGTTGCTTCATTTGAAGAACCGGGCAATTATAATGGACAAGGACACGGTTATGGATGTCAAGTGATTGATGCAAGAGATGGTGGCTTGATTACCGGCCATGGAGCGGGTTCGACTACTGATGTCGGTCGTTGTATTGTGGCAGATATCGATCCGGATAGCCCGAATTTTGAGTACTGGTCTTCTTTGCAGGAAGGGGTATTCAGTTGTAGTGGCAGTGGATTGGTATCCAGTACATATCCTACAGGTATTGGTGGTGGAGTTTTGTATAATGTAGCCATTTATTGGAGCGGGCAGCCGACAAGAGAAATGCTGGACCGTGCTTGTGTCGTGAGCTATAAAGAGAACCCTGATGTAAACAAGACGAATAAGACTCGTTTGGTATATTTTGGAACTTACGGTAGCAATGACGGTAACCATAGCACCAAATACAATCCTTGTTACTATGGTGATTTTCTCGGTGACTATCGTGAAGAAGTAATAATGGGTTCAAGTGACATGAAATCTATTTATATATTCTCCACGAATCATCCTACCGAATTCCGTCTTCCTCACTTGATGACCGATCATAATTATGATATGTCTCAAGCGATGCAGAATATGGGATATAACCAGGGAACTAACTTAGGTTACTATGTAGGTGCTGAAACTTTGAAAAAAGCAGAATAAAAAGGTTTTTGAATAAGAAATCTCTTATTTGATATGAGTTTGTTGAAAAAGAACAATCCGGCTAACTGTCGGGTTGTTCTTTTTTTCATAGTTGAACGAATCGCCATATATATGGATAATATTCTATTTCTTAATTGATCGGCTCTCCCTACCTTTGTAAGGTGAGATAGCAAATATACATATGAAAAAACTCTTTATCCTTTTGTTCCTCTTCATCACTTTAGGAACAAACGCACAAAACAATAAAGTTTCCGGCCTCAACGCCCGCCAGTTTCATAAATATTGGAAGGTAGAGTCGGAATCTCCGGATTATAAAGTGACATTTCAGGGTGATACCGCTGAAATACTGTCTCCTAAAGGCCTTACCTTATGGAGGAAAGAAAAGATGAGCGGACGGGTAACCATTGAATATGATGCGTGTGTAGTTGTAGAAAAAGAAGGAGACCGTTTGAGTGACCTGAATTGCTTTTGGATGGCTTCGGACCCCAAACATCCTGATAATATATGGAAACGTGAGAAGTGGCGTAGCGGAATCTTTCTGAATTGTTATTCTTTGCAACTCTATTACATGGGATATGGTGGAAATTATAACTCTACTACACGCTTCCGTCGTTATGACGGCAATGAAGCAG
>PPYE01662220.1_pt1 | contig 16408 bp, 15 predicted proteins | sample 1559881 | NCBI WGS metagenome assembly PPYE01 (sample SAMN08240022, study PRJNA423297) | Human gut metagenome, whole genome shotgun sequencing project. | reverse complement strand
GTGAAGGGCAGGCCGGTGTCCACAGGGGTATCGTCCTTGGTGAAGGAGGCCTCCACAGTAACGGCAGAGGCGGGCATGGCAAAGGTGTACTTGCCGTTACCCTTATCGGTAAGATTGAGCTCATCGCCGTTCTTGTCGGTGACGGTGAGGGTATCCAGCTTGTAGCCTTCGTCAGGCTTCACGGTCAGAGTGACGGTGAGGCCCCTGGTGGCGCGGGTGCGGCTGGGAGTCACAGTGCCGTTGCCGCTGTCCTCCACAGTGATGGCATAGGAGGTAGAGGGCGTGGTGGCGTTCTCAAGCGCCTGTATGGCCGCCTCCAGAGCGGCTGCCGCCTCGGTCACCTCTTCGATGGTGGCCAGAGGACTGCCACTGAGGGCGTGGGCATAGACCACAGCCTGGAACAGGTCGCCTTCCAGCCCGGTGCTGGTAAAGTCCAGCCCCTTTTCGGTCACGATTTCCTCTGCCTTGGCCAGCAGATCGTTGAGAGCAGTTTTGTCCACCGCCTGGCAAACCAGGAATTCCTGGATGTCATAGCGGCTGCCGTTGAAGGCCACGCCCTGGAATTTTACATAGCGGGCGCTGACGGGGTCAAAGGAACCGTGGCTTATATTTTAGAGAGATGCTTTTTGGGCTGCAAGTATGATTTTTTATCATACTTTTTGAGGCGCTGAAGCTTTTTTTCTATACATATTATACAATAAAAATTTTTTCTTTTAACCGCCGCCAACGTAAGGAGCGGCACAACAAGACCGGGGGGCGAGCGGATCATAGCCGCGGCCTGTGGGACAGTTATCTGAATGTTCGGAAAGAGGCGGCAGGAATTCCGCCGGCTGATGTGCTTGTACGGATAGGGCGTGATCCATCCTACCATGATAGTTTCAGACAGATGCGGAAGAAAGCGGCCCAGAGAATAGAGGCCTGTGAGGAAGTGCGGGAAATTTAGTTGGACACATTCATATATGGCGTTATCCGTGACAGTGATTCTTCCACCCAACCGGCGGACTGATTGCGCAGCTTCTCGCGGTGTGTGGCTTCAGGAAAACGGCTGGAGAGGAACCGGCGCGCTCTTTGACCGGGGTGATGGCCGCCTTGCCCGGGACGGGAAATGGGCATCCTCCGCCGGTAAAATATGCCTCTTGACGGCGTTTTCTATTTTATAAGGTAGCGGCGGTATATCGTGCCGCCTTAACTTTGATGAAAAGGTTAAAACCTTTCTTTTCTGAAAAAATAAAATCCCCCAAAGCCTTGCGGCTTCAGGGGATTATTCTGGTGGACGATACAGGACTTGAACCTGTGACCTCCCGCACGTCAAGCGGATGCTCTACCAGCTGAGCTAATCGTCCGAACAGCATGGACCATTATAGCGAAAAGAAAGGTGCTTGTCAATACTTTTTTGAAATTTCTCTTTTCAAGGCCGGAAAGTGCTGGTATACTGAGGAAAACGCCATAAACAAGGAGGAAATGGTATGGCAGGACGGGTGGTTCTCATTACCGGCGGCAGCCGGGGCATCGGCGCGGCGGCGGCCCGGCGGTTTGCCGCCGGGGGAGACCGGGTGGTGGTCAACTACTGCCGCTCCAGAGAGAAAGCGGAGGCTCTGGCGGAGGAGATCGGCGGCTGGGCGGTCCAGGCCGACGTGTCAGACTCGGCCCAGGTACGGAATATGGTTGACAATGTGTTGGATAAATTTTGTCAACTTGACATTCTGATATGCAACGCAGGCATTGCCCAGCAGAAATTATTTGGCGATCTGACGGACGAGGATTGGCGGCGGATGTTTGCCGTCAACGTGGACGGAATGTTCTACACCATCCGGGCGGCGCTGCCTCATTTCATTCATCGCAAGGCGGGAAAAATTTTGACTTTGTCCTCTATGTGGGGACAGGTGGGAGGCTCCTGCGAGGTGGCCTATTCTGCCGCAAAAGCTGCTGTCATCGGGCTTACAAAGGCTCTGGCCAAGGAGGTTGGGCCCTCTGGGATCACGGTGAACTGTGTGTCTCCCGGGGTCATTGATACCGAGATGAACGGCAACCTGGGCCCCGAGGATCTGGCCGCTTTGGCGGAGGAGACCCCCCTGGAGCGCATCGGCCGGCCGGAGGATGTGGCGGAGGCCCTGTGGTATCTGGCTTCCGACGCTGCAAACTTTATCACGGGACAGGTTTTGTCCCCCAATGGCGGACTGATTATCTGAAAATGCCTGCCTACATTCATAAATTGTTCATACTTCACACAAGGGCTGCCTGCCAAGGGGCGGCCCTTGTGCATTTTTGAGGTTGACAATTTCCGGTGACACGCATATAATTGTCAACAACTTCTTGAAGGAGGAATGAACGATGAAAAAGTCTCGCATCCTGTCTCTTGCGCTGGCGGGTGCGCTCAGCTTCTCCATGCTGGCCGGCTGCGGCGGCGGCACCGAGGGCGGCTCCGCCAATACCCCCGCCGGTGGCAATGAAACCACCAGCGGCAGCACCAAAGGCACCATTCAGATCGGCGGCATCGGCCCCCTGACCGGCTCCGCTGCTGTTTACGGCCTGGCCACCAAGCAGGGCGCCGAAATCGCCATTGAGGAGATCAACGCTCTGGGCGGCCTGCAGTTCTCCCTGAATTCCCAGGACGACGAGGGCGACATTGAGAAGGCTGTTAACGCCTACGGCAAGCTGAAGGACGACGGCGCCAAGATCATCTACGGCTGCACCACCACCAACCCCTGCGTGGCCGTGGCTGCCGAGACCTATAACGACCGCTACTTCCAGCTGACTCCCTCTGCCTCTTCCACCGACGTGACTGCGGGCAAGGACAACGTGTTCCAGGTGTGCTTCACCGACCCCAACCAGGGTGTGACTGCCGCCAACTATATTAAGGACAACAACCTGGGCACCAAGGTCGCTGTCATCTACAACAACGGCGATGCCTACTCCACCGGCATCTACAACTCCTTCCAGGCCACTGCCAAGGAGATCGGCCTGGAGGTTGTGACCGTTCAGACCTTCCCCGATGACACCAACACCGACTTCAACGTGCAGCTGTCTGCCGCCAAGGACGCCGGCGCCGACCTGGTGTTCATGCCCATCTACTACACCCCCGCTTCCCTGATCCTGTCCCAGGCCAAGAGCATGGGCTATGAGCCCACCTTCTTCGGCTGCGACGGTATGGACGGTATCCTGGACCTGGAGGGCTTTGACAAGAGCCTGGCCGAGGGCCTGATGCTCATGACTCCCTTCAACGCCTGGGGCGAGGACGAGCGCACCAAGACCTTCGTCAGCGAGTATGAGGCTGCTTACGGCGGTATCCCCAACCAGTTCGCCGCTGACGGCTACGACTGTATGTACGCCATCTATGAGGCCTGCACCGCTGCCGGCGTTACCGCCGACATGAGCGCCGAGGAGATCTGCGAGGCTCTGATCGCTCAGTTCACCTCCAGTGACTTCAGCGTGGACGGCCTGACCGGCACCGGAATGACCTGGTCCGCCAACGGCGAGGTCTCCAAGGCTCCCGTGGTCGTCAAGGTCGAGGGCGGCGTGTACGTCACCCAGTAAGTGCATCAGCTTCCGCTGACATAGGAAATGAAAGCGGGTTGCCGGGGGGACCCGGCAGCCCGCTTTTCCCCATGTATCCCCAATCGGATGTATGGTGGAAACATCGGCAGCCCGCAGGACCGCCGATGTTTCTGCCATACACAGAACAGAGAAAACAAGTAGAGAGGTGAATGGTTTGAGCTTCCTCAATAATCTGATCACCGGTATCAGCCTGGGCAGCGTCTACGCCATCATCGCCCTGGGCTACACCATGGTGTACGGCATCGCAAAGATGCTGAACTTTGCCCACGGCGACGTCATCATGGTGGGCGCATATGTGACCTTCTTTGCCACTGGCAGCTTTAATCTGCCCCCCGTGGTGGGCGTACTGCTGGCTGTGGTGGTGTGTACCGTCCTGGGCGTTGTTATCGAAGGACTGGCCTACAAGCCCCTGCGTCAGGCGTCCTCCCTGGCGGTGCTCATCACCGCCATTGGCGTCAGCTATTTCCTGCAAAACGCCGCCCTGCTGCTGTGGGGCGCCGATCCCAAGGTGTTTACCCCCGTCATCCCTGAGGGCTCCCTGCCCATCTCCGGTGTGAACATCACCTATGTGTCTCTGGTTACCGTACTGGCCTGCATCATCATCATGCTGGCCCTCACCTGGTTCACCAGTAAGACCAAGATGGGCAAGGCCATGCGGGCCTGCTCCGAGGATAAGGCGGCCGCTCAGCTCATGGGCATCAACGTCAACCGCACCATCTCCATGACCTTTGCCATCGGTTCCGCTCTGGCCGCCATCGCCGGTGTGCTGCTGTGCTCCAGCTATCGGACTCTGATGCCCACCACCGGCTCCCTGCCCGGCATCAAGGCCTTTACCGCTGCCGTTTTCGGCGGCATCGGCTCCATCCCCGGCGCCATGCTGGGCGGCATCCTGCTGGGTATCATCGAGACCTTTGCCAAGGTGATCAATACCAACATCTCCGACGCGGTGGTCTTTGCGGTGCTTATCATCGTGCTGCTGGTGAAGCCCGCCGGCCTGCTGGGCAAGACCGTCCGCGAGAAAGTGTGAGGTGAGGGATATGAAGAAATTGACTTCCGGCCGGAAACGGCTGATCAACAACACCATCACCTACGCCATTGTCATTGCGGCCTTTGTGATCCTTCAGGTGCTCAATGCGGGCGATATGCTGTCCTCCTCTCTGCAGGGCCAGCTGGTGCCCATCTGCGCCTATATCGTCATGGCTCTGTCCCTCAATCTGGTGGTAGGTATCTCCGGTGAGCTGAGCCTGGGCCACGCCGGATTTATGAGCGTGGGCGCCTTCTCCGGCGTAGTGACCGCCATGTCCCTCCAGGATGCCATTCCCAACGGAGCGGTCCGCCTGGTGGTGGCCATGATCGTGGGCGCGGTGCTGGCCGGTATTGCCGGCGTCATCGTGGGTGTGCCTGTGCTCCGTCTGCGGGGTGACTACCTGGCCATCGTGACTCTGGCCTTCGGCGAGATCATCCGCAACATCATGAACGTGCTCTATGTGGGCGTGGACAAGAACGGCCTCCACTTCTCTCTGGAGAACGAGATGGCCCTCAACCTGGAGGAGGGCGGCAAGGCTATCCTGAAGGGGCCCATGGGCTTTACCACCAACGTGAAGCTGGCCTCCTTCACCGCCGGCTTTATCCTGGTGCTCATTGCCCTGACTGTGGTGCTCAACCTGGTGAACAGCCGCTCCGGTCGGGCCATCATGGCCCTGCGGGACAACCGCATCGCCGCCGAGAGCGTGGGCATCGGCGCTACCAAGTACAAGCTGATGGCCTTCGTTACCTCCGCCGTTATGGCGGGCGCCGCGGGCGTGCTCTACGCCATGAACTTCTCTTCCGTGGCCCCCAAGAAGTTTGACTTCAACACCTCTATTCTGGTGCTGGTGTTCGTGGTGCTGGGCGGTATCGGCAACATCCGCGGCTCCATCATCGCCGCCGCCTTCCTCACCTACCTGCCCGAGCTGCTGCGTGCCATCAACCTGGATGAGTACCGGATGCTGGTGTACGCCATTGTGCTCATCCTGGTGATGATCGCCACCAATAACCCGGTGATGCGCGGATTCTTCAACGGCATCAAGGAGAAATTCCGCAAGTCGCCGGAACAGCCGGCCGAGAAGGGAGGCGTCAGCCATGAGTAAGCCCAAGCGTCCCGAGACCAAGCTGGTCCCGGTGCCCAGCCCCAATATTATCCCCGAGCGCGACATCAAGCAGACCCCCATCCTGGAGTGCCAGCACCTGGGCATCGACTTCGGCGGCCTCACCGCCGTGAATGAGTTCAACATGGCCATCGGCCGCACCGAGATCGCCGGCCTCATCGGCCCCAATGGCGCCGGTAAGACCACCGTGTTCAACCTGCTGACCAAGGTGTATCAGCCCACCCGGGGCACCGTGCTGCTGGACGGCATCGACACCCACAATATGTCCACCGTTCAGGTGAACAAGGCGGGCATCGCCCGTACCTTCCAGAACATCCGCCTGTTCGACAACCTGACGGTGGAGGACAACGTAAAGATCGGCCTGCACAACCATGTCCGCTACCCCATGTGGAGCGGTATCCTCCGTCTGCCCAGCTACTGGAAGAAGGAGAAGCTGGCCCATGAGAGCGCTCTGGAGCTGCTGAGCATCTTCGATATGCAGCATCTGGCCAACGCCAAGGCGGGCAGCCTGCCCTACGGCGCCCAGCGCAAGCTGGAGATCGTCCGTGCCCTGGCCACCAACCCCTCTCTGCTGCTGCTGGACGAGCCGGCGGCGGGCATGAACCCCTCCGAGACCGCCGAGCTGATGGACAACATCGTCAAGATCCGGGATACCTTCCACATCGCCATTCTGCTCATCGAGCACGACATGAATCTGGTTATGGGCATCTGTGAGGGTATCTGCGTGCTCAACTTCGGACAGATCATCGCCAAGGGCACCCCCTCGGAGATCCAGAACAACCCGGAGGTCATCAAGGCCTATCTGGGCGACCAGAAGGAGGTATAAGCCATGGCGGTATTGCTGGACGTCAAGAACATCAACGTGTACTACGGTGCCATCCACGCCGTGAAAGACATCTCCTTCCACGTGGAGGAGGGGGAGATCGTCACCCTCATCGGCGCCAACGGCGCCGGTAAGACCACCACACTCCAGACCGTCTCCGGTCTGCTCCACACCCGCACCGGCTCCATTGAGTTCATGGGCAAGCCCATTCAGGCGGTACCTGCCTCCAAGCTGGTGGCCCAGGGCCTGGCCCAGGTGCCCGAGGGCCGCCGGGTGTTCCAGCAGATGACGGTGGAGGAGAACCTGGAGATGGGCGCCTTTACCCAGCCCAACTCCACTATTGCCCCCAACCTGGAGCGGGTGTACGCCCAGTTCCCCCGGCTGAAAGAGCGCCGCAAGCAGGTGGCGGGCACCCTGTCCGGCGGCGAGCAGCAGATGCTGGCCATGGGCCGTGCCCTCATGTCCAACCCCAAGCTGCTCATGCTGGATGAGCCCTCCATGGGTCTGGCTCCCATCCTGGTGGAGCAGATCTTCGACATCATCAAGGAGCTGCACAAGGCGGGCACCACCATTCTGCTGGTGGAGCAGAACGCCCAGATGGCCCTGAGCGTGGCCGACCGGGGCTATGTGCTGGAGACCGGCCGGGTGACCCTGACCGGTCCGGGCCGGCAGCTGCTGGCCGACGAGGCGGTCAAGAAGGCCTACCTGGGCGGTTGAGCCCCAATACGATGAGAGAAAAAGTGCGCTGCAATTTGCAGCGCACTTTTTTTAAGAAAAGCTATGGCGGAACAAAAATTGGTGTGGTAAAATAACGAGGTAAATATTGGAATGTCTGGAAGCGGAGGGTTATTAAACCAACATCTTCTTTTGGACGACATTGTCTGAAACAGGCCCTGACAAACCGGCCAGAGCCGTTTTGGAAGAGACTGCCCCCGAGACCCTTGAATTGGGAGTGGAGATCAAAAAGGGAGGAAACCTGTATGAAAAAGACCCTGCGCAAACGTATCCTGGCCGGCACCGCCGTGGTTGCCCTGCTGTGCGGGACGGCGGTGGCCGCAAGCACCGTCACCACCAAGATGATCGAAGCCAACTACATGGGCATCAAGATCGTGGTGGACGGGGTGGAGGTCACCCCCAAGGACGCCAATGGCAAGGTTGTGGAGCCCTTTGCCAGCAGCGGCACCACCTATCTGCCTGTCCGCGCCATCGGTGAGGCTCTGGGCAAGGAGGTCACCTGGGACGGCAGCACCGCCACCGTCTATGTGGGCGAGGTGCCCGGCCAGGCCACCGACTGGATGAAGAAGCTGCCCCCCTATCAGGTGAGCACCAATACCAAAATCTTTGACGGCAGCGATCCCAAGAGCTATATGACCATTTCCGGCAACAAAATTGCTCAGGGTGTCCAGATGTCGGGCGGCTACAAGAATGAGGGCTACGCCATCTGGAACACCAACCTCCAGTATGACACCATGACCTTTACCATCGGCCATGTGGACGGCTCCAAGGAGTACAAGATCAGCCTGGACGTGTACCTGGACGGCGAGCTGGCCGAGACCTATACCATTGACTGGAGCGACGCCCCCCAGACCATCACCATCCCCTTGGACCACGCTGCCAATGTGCGGCTGGAGACTCTCAACGTGGAGGGCACCAGCGGCTGGAACCATGAGTTCGGCATCTACGACATCTCCTTCTCCTGAATCCACCCAAAGGAGCGCGCCGCAACGGCGCGCTCCTTTTTATATGGAAAAAGATTTAACATTTTTCTGCTTTCTCTCCCTGACACAGCGTGATACAATAAACACATATAATGGATCGCTATGGACTGTGACAGGAGGGAATCGACGGAACTATGCCAAATTACTACGCGCATCTAAAATTTGGAGATAAAGTACTGGGCGGGCTGCCTCAGCCTCTGGCCCAGGTCATCGATGAGGAGCGGGAGGCCTTTGATCTGGGTTGCCTGGGTCCCGATCCGCTGTTTTTCTACCAGCCCATCCGACCCAACGCTGTCCGGCGGGAGGGGGTGCGGATGCACCGCAATTCCGCCTTGCCCGCCGTGGAGCGGCTGCGTCAGGCCATTGAGGAGGGTGTGCCCATGTCGGTGGGCTATGGCGCCGGATTTTTGTGCCACCTGGCTTTGGACAGCGCCTGCCACGGCTATGTGGACGAGCGCTCCGCCGACGGACCCATCTCCCATATGGCCATGGAGGGGGAGTTCGACCGGATGCTGATGGAGAGCGACGGCCTGGATACCGTCAGCCAGGCCCATCTGCCCACCCCGCCCCAGAAGGGAAGCCAGGTGTGGGACGCCGCTGCCTGCGCCTATATCCACGCCTCTCCCCGGCAGGTTCGCCGGGCCTACCGGGCCATGAATTTTTACTTGGGCTTCTTTGCCCGCTCCTGCGGCACCCGCCGGGGCAAGGTCATCGGCGCGGTGAGCCGGATGCTCCCCATCCAGTCCGCCAAGGATGTGGCCCTGAAGGAGACCCCCCATCCCGCCTCCCTGGAGAGCAGCGCCGATCTGGACCGGTTGCTGGAGGGTGCGGTGGATGAGACCACCCAGCAGATCGACGCCTTTTTCCAGGCCATCCGGGAGGACGCCCCGGTGCCCGCCTGGTTTGACCGGGATTTCAAGGGCACGCCCCAGACAGGGGAGAAAACCTGGACCGCGGTGCTGGGCGGCTCCCTCTCCTGAAGCGATTCCACCATGATGCGGGCGACCATAAAGGTCGCCCCTACACAAGATACCTCGTAGGGGCGGCCTTTATGGCCGCCCGATTTTTTTAAGACGGGTCCACCGCCTCCAGCAGAAAGGTGACCGGGCGGAGGAAAAATTTTCGAAAAAGGGATTGACAAGGATGGTTAGTTGGTGTAAACTCATACTCGTTCAAAGGGGTTAGCGACAACTAATCTAACATATCACCAAGGAAAGCAGGCGGCCCGGCCGCCGTTGGGAGGGAAGAACCATGATGCCGCTGACATTGGCAAAACAGGGGGAGCCGGTGACCATCCGGAAGATCACGGGAAAGGATGAGCTCCGCCAGCACCTGGCCGAGTTGGGCTTCGTGATGGATGCCACGGTCACCGTGGTCAGCCAGCTAGGCGGGAACCTGATCGTGCAGGTGAAGGACAGCCGCATCGCCCTGGACCGGAATATGGCCGGACGAATCATGATCTGAGAGGAGCAGAGCAATGAGAACTTTGAAGGACGCCAAGGTGGGGGACACCGTCACGGTAGTACGCCTCCACGGCGAGGGCGCGGTGAAGCGCCGCATCATGGATATGGGCATTACCAAGGGTGTGGCCATCCAGATCCGGAAGGTGGCTCCCCTGGGGGACCCCATGGAGCTGAACGTGCGGGGCTATGAGCTGAGCGTACGCAAAGCCGACGCCGAAATGATTGAGATTTCCTGAGCCGTAGGGGACGATGTCCTCATCGGCCAGCCTTCCCCGGGGGAAGGCTATTTTTCAGACTGATGGTTAGCTAACGCTAATCAAGAAGGGAGTAAGAAGATGGAGTTGAAGATCGCGCTGGCGGGCAACCCGAACTGCGGTAAAACCACCCTGTTCAATGCCCTGACCGGCTCCAGCCAATACGTGGGCAACTGGCCTGGCGTGACGGTGGAAAAGAAGGAGGGCAAGCTGAAAGGCCACAAGGATGTGGTGATCCAGGACCTGCCCGGTATCTATTCCCTGTCCCCCTACACCCTGGAAGAGGTGGTGGCCCGGAACTATCTGGTGAACGAGAAGCCGGACGCCATCCTGAATATTGTGGACGGCACCAACATCGAGCGCAACCTGTACCTCACCACCCAGCTCATCGAGCTGGGCATCCCGGTGGTGGTGGCGGTCAACATGATCGACCTGGTCCGCAAGAACGGGGACGTGATTGATCTGGAGAAGCTGGGGGCCGCCCTGGGCTGCCAGGTGGTGGAGATGAGCGCCTTGAAAGGCGAGGGCGGCAAGGAGGCCGCCGAGCGGGCGGTGGTGCTGGCCAAGACCAAGAAGGCCGGCGAGCTGCCCCATGTGTTCACCGGCAGCGTGGAGCACGCCATTGCCCACATTGAGGAGTCCATCGCCGACCTGGTGGATGAGCGGTATCTTCGCTGGTACGCCATCAAGGTCTTTGAGCGAGACGAGAAGGTGCTGGAGACCCTCAACCTGACCGGGGAGCTGAAGGAGCACCTGGAGGCCCACATTGCCGACTGCGAGCGGGAACTGGACGACGACGCCGAGAGCATCATCACCAACCAGCGCTACGTCTACATCAGCTCCGTGGTGGGCAAGGCCGTGAAAAAGAAGAAGGCCGCCCATTCCATGACCACCTCCGACAAGATCGACCGCATTGTCACCAACCGCATCCTGGCCCTGCCCATCTTTGTGGCGGTGATGATTCTGGTGTACGCCATCGCCATGGGCGGCAGCTCCTTTGCACTGGGCACCAGGGCCACCGAGTGGGCCAACGACGGGCTCTTCGGCGACGGCTGGTTTGTCCCCTTCACCGCCGACACCGAGGCCTGGGAAGAGGCCTCCGGCGCCTGGGAGGAGGCTTCCACCATGATCGCGGGCTATGAGGCTGGCGACAGCGAGGTCTACTTCTACGATGACGAGACCGGCGAGACCACCGTGGTGCCCGTCACCGAGGAGGCCTATCAGGCCGCCCTCCAGGTGTCCGAGCCCGATCCCAACGACTACGGCACCTGGGTACCCGGCATCCCTGTACTGGCCGAGGGGGCGCTTACTGCCATCAACGCTCACCCGGTGCTCCAGTCCCTGATCCTGGACGGCATCATCGGCGGCGTAGGGGCCGTGCTGGGCTTCGTGCCCCAGATGCTGGTGCTCTTCCTGCTGCTGGCCATTCTGGAGGACGTGGGCTATATGGCCCGTATCGCCTTCATCATGGATCGGATCTTCCGCCGCTTCGGCCTGTCCGGCAAGAGCTTCATCCCCATGCTGGTGGCTACCGGCTGCGGCGTGCCCGGCATCATGGCCTCCCGCACCATTGAGCAGGAGCGGGACCGGCGCATGACCATCATGACCACCGGCTTCATCCCCTGCGGCGCCAAGATGCCCATCATTGCCCTCTTTGCCGGAGCCCTGTTCGGCGGCTCCGCCTGGGTGGCTACCTCCGCCTACTTCATCGGCGTGGCGGCGGTGGTGATCTCCGGCATCATCCTGAAGAAAACCAAGGGCTTCGCCGGTGACCCCGCCCCCTTCGTCATGGAGCTGCCTGCCTACCACGCCCCCGCCGCCGGCAATGTGCTGCGGGCCATGTGGGAGCGTGGCTGGTCCTTCATCAAGCGGGCCGGCACCGTCATCCTGCTCTCCTCCGTCATCCTGTGGTTCCTCCAGGGCTTCGGCTTTGTGGACGGCGTGTTCCAGATGGTGGAGGACAACAACGACTCCCTGCTGGCCGCTGTGGGCCACGCCGTGTCCTTTATTTTCGCGCCCCTGGGCTTCGGTTTCTGGGAGGCCACCGTGGCTGTGGTCACCGGTCTCATCGCCAAGGAGGAGGTGGTTTCCACCTTCGGCGTGCTCTTCCCGGGCAACCTGACCGTGGATATGGCTGCCGCCTTCACCGCCATCTCCGCCTACTCCTTCATGATCTTCAACCTGCTGTGCGCCCCCTGCTTCGCTGCTATGGGCGCCATCAAGCGGGAGATGAACAGCCCCAAGTGGACCCTGGCCGCCATCGGCTATATGTGCGGCTTCGCCTATGTGATCTCTCTCATCGTCTACCAGATCGGCGGCCTGATCCTGGGCCAGGTGGCCTTCGGTGTGGGCACCGTGGCTGCCTTCATCTGCCTGGCGGGTCTCATCTACCTGCTGGTGCGGAAGAACAAGTATGAGGAGTCCGGCGTCAATCTGCGGGCGGTGGCCGCCGCCGAGTAAGGCGTCCCGCCCATCTTATCAAGGAAAGGAGCATCTTTATGCTACCCACGATTCTCATCAGTCTGGCCATTGCGGCTGCCTGCGCGGCCATTGTGGCCCGGGGCATCCACAACCGGCGCCACGGCAAGAGCAGCTGCTCTTGCGGCGGCTCCTGCGGGAGCTGCGGATGCTCCGGTATGTGCCACCCCGGCCGGGAAGAACCCGCCAAACGCTAGGAAGGAGCATACCATGGAACTGACCAACACCAACATCCGCTATCTGCTGACCATCTATGACCTCTCCCAAGTCCGGCTGGAGGTCTCCTCCAAGGACATTGCCGCGTCGCTGGCGGTCTCCCGGGCGTCGGTCACCAGTATGATGTCCATCCTCATTGACAAAAACCTGGTGGATAAGGAGCGCTACGGCAAGATCCACCTGACTGGCCTGGGCCGGGCACTGGCCCGGGAGCTGGCCGGTCAGGCCGGACGGCTGGCCACCGATCTCCAGACCCGGATGGATCTGTCCGGGGAGGAGGCCTGGAAGGCCGCCTGCGCCGCCGTATCCGAGCTGCCCCGGCGCTGTTTCCAGCAGCCCCTGGCGGCGGTGCCCCTGCCTGCCTGAGTTTCCCTCTCTCTTTCCATTCCCCTCATACCGCCCCGCCCGCCGGACATTCCGGCGGGCGGGGACTTTTTGTGCAAAAAGGCGGAGGCGGCAGGCTTGAAATGCCTGCGGCGGGTATGATATAGTATCAAAGTATGTATTTCAGCGGGAGGCGCTTTTTCTTGTTTGACGGACTGTTATTTGATCTGGACGGCACCCTGTGGGATTCGGTGGATTCCATCTGTCTGTCCTGGAACCGGGTGTTGGAGCGGATCGCGCCCCAGTATGCCGGGCAGATTACCCGGCCCCGGCTCATCGGCTGTATGGGGATGCTGCTGCCTGATATTGTGAAGAAGCTACTGCCCGATTTGGACTGGAAGGAGATCCAGCCCCTGCTGGACGGACTGCTGAAAGAGGAGAACGCCCATGTGGCCCGCCACGGCGGCATCCTCTATCCCCAGGTGCCTGAGACCCTGGAAATCCTGGCCCGGGATTATCCCCTGTTTATCGTCAGCAACTGCCAGGACGGCTACATCGAGGCCTTTTTCCTGGCCCATGGGCTGGGAAAGTATTTCACTGACTATGAAAACCCCGGCCGCACCGGCAAGCCCAAGGGGGACAACATTGCCCTGGTGGTACAGCGCAACGGCCTGAAAAAGCCTCTGTATATCGGGGATACCCAGGGAGACTGCAATGCCGCAACCCAGGCGGGGGTGCCCTTTCTTCACGCCGCCTACGGCTTCGGCCACATCGACCATGAGGTGCCCCATGTGAATGCTTTCGCGGATATCCCGGCGGCGGTGAAACGGCTCAGTCCGCCGTAAAAACGGGCGGCCATAAGGGCCGCCCCTACGTTGTTTTTTGATATTATTACAAGGAGGAACCATACCTTGTCTCAATACGAATCTGAAATCAAACGGCGCAGAACCTTTGCCATCATCAGCCACCCCGACGCCGGTAAGACCACCCTGACGGAAAAGTTCCTGCTCTACGGCGGAGCCATTGCCCAGGCCGGTCAGGTCAAGGGCAAGAAGAACACCCGTGCCGCCACCTCCGACTGGATGGAGATCGAGAAGCAGCGCGGCATCTCAGTGACCTCCTCCGTCATGCAGTTCCAGTATGAGGGCTACTGCATCAACATCCTGGACACTCCCGGCCACCAGGACTTCTCCGAGGACACCTACCGCACCCTGATGGCCGCCGACTCCGCCGTCATGGTCATCGACGCCGCCAAGGGCGTGGAAGCCCAGACCCGGAAGCTGTTCAAGGTGTGCGCCATGCGGGATATCCCCATCTTTACCTTTATCAACAAGATGGACCGGGAAGCCCGGGACTCCTTTGAACTGCTGGAGGAGCTGGAGAAGGAGCTGGGCATCGAGACCTATCCCGTCAACTGGCCCATCGGCTGCGGCAAGGATTTCAAGGGCGTGTATGACCGGGGCAGCAAGAAGATCATCCACTTCACTTCCAACGGCGGCGCCAAAGCCGCCACCGCTACCGAGGTGGAGCTGGGGGACCCCAACCTGGACGGCCTCATCGGGGAGCGGCTCCATCAGCAGCTGGTGGATGAGATCGAACTGCTGGACGGCGCCGCCGCCGAGTTTGACCTGGACCGGGTGCGCCACGGCAAGCTGTCCCCCGTATTCTTTGGCTCCGCCCTCACCAACTTCGGCGTGGAGCCCTTCCTGGAGCACTTCCTCCAGATGACCACCGCCCCTCTGCCCCGGAAGGCGGGGGAGGAGGTCATCGACTCCATGGACGACAGCTTCTCCGCCTTCGTGTTCAAGATCCAGGCCAACATGAACAAGGCCCACCGGGACCGGATCGCCTTCATGCGCATCGTCTCCGGCAAGTTCGAGGCGGACAAGGAGGTCTACCACGTCCAGGGGGGCAAGAAGATCCGCCTGTCCCGGCCTCAGCAGCTGATGGCCGCCGAGCGGGAGATCATCGAGGAGGCCTACGCCGGCGACATCATCGGCGTGTTTGATCCCGGCATCTTCTCCATCGGTGATACCCTGTGCACCGCCTCCAAGAAGTTCAAGTTTGACCCCATCCCCACCTTTGCCCCCGAGCACTTCAAGCGGGTGCGCTCCCTGGACACCATGAAGCGCAAGCAGTTCCTGAAGGGCATGGAACAGATCGCCCAGGAGGGCGCCATCCAGATCTTCAAGACCCCCTACTCCGGCATGGAGGAGGTCATTGTGGGCGTGGTGGGCACCCTGCAGTTCGACGTGCTGGAGTACCGGCTGAAAAACGAGTACAATGTGGACCTCTACATGGAGGGTCTGCCCTACGAGTACCTGCGGTGGATCGAGACCGAGGACGGCCAGCCGGTGAAGGAGGAGGACCTGAACCTGGGTACCGACACCAAGCTGGTGGAGGACTACAAGGGTAACCAGCTGCTGCTGTTCGGATCCCAGTGGGCCATCAACTGGACCGAGGAGCGCAACAAGAACCTCACCTTCCACGAGTTCGGCGGCACCAAGTTTTAAAATAAAATGCGGCCCGGAACAAATTCTGTTCCGGGCCGCATTTTTTGTTGTGCTTATTAGGCCTACCGCCTCAGGGAGGTGCTCTCCCGATACTGGATGGCCTCGGCCAGATGCTCCACCCCGATGTGCTCCGCCCCGTCCAGATCGGCGATGGTGCGGGCCACCCGCAGGATGCGGTCGTAGCTGCGGGCCGTAAGGCCCATCCGGTCGAAGGCCCCTTTCATAAGGGCGGTGCCCGCCTCGTCCAGCTGGCAGAACAGGGAGAGTTCCTGCTGCCCCATGTGGGCGTTGCAGTCGGGGCCCTCCGGCCCGAAGCGAACGGTTTGGATGGCCCGGGCGGCGTTCACTCTGGCCTTGATAACGGCGGAGGGCTCCGCGTCGGACCGCCGGGACAGCTGGTCAAAGTCCAGAGCGGGCACCTCCACATACAGGTCGATCCGGTCCAGCAGAGGACCCGACAGCCGGCTCAGGTACTTGTCCACCGCCTGGGGGGAGCAGCGGCACCGGTCGGTGCCGTACCAGCCGCACTTGCAGGGGTTCATGGCGCACACCAGCATGAACCGGGCGGGAAAAACCGCCGTGCCCGCCACCCGGCTGATCTGCACCACCCCGTCCTCCAGAGGCTGGCGCAACGTCTCCAGTACCTCCTTATGGAACTCAGGCAGCTCGTCCAGAAAGAGCACCCCGTTGTGGGCCAGGGAGATCTCTCCCGGCCGGGGAGTGGAGCCTCCGCCTGCCATGCCCATGGCGGAGACGGTATGGTGGGGGGCCCGGAATGGCCGCCGGGTGAGCAGAGGTTTATCTTCGCTGGTCAGCCCCATCACCGAGTGGACCTCGGTGCACTCCAGAGCTTCCCGGCGGGTCATGTCGGGCAGGATGGAGGGCAGGCGGCGGGCCAGCATGGACTTGCCCGAGCC
>PPYE01585546.1_pt1 | contig 16408 bp, 17 predicted proteins | sample 1559881 | NCBI WGS metagenome assembly PPYE01 (sample SAMN08240022, study PRJNA423297) | Human gut metagenome, whole genome shotgun sequencing project. | reverse complement strand
CGTCGTTCGGGAGGAAAAGCGGGAAAGCCGTTTGGAAGGAAAAGAGAGAACATTGTTCGGGGGGAAAAGAGAGAGCGTCATTCGGGAGAAAAAGGTGGAAATTGGACGGGGTGGGGGGCATAGGATAGGTAATAAGGGTGAATTTTGGTGGGATTATGCGGGTTTGTGATTTGAGGCAGAAGGAAGTTATTAATATCTGTACTTGTAAGAGTCTGGGGTGTCCTCTGGATGTGGAGTTTGATCCTAAGACGGGGTGTCTGACGGCGATCATTGTGCCTGTGCCGGGGAAGCTTTGCGGACTGTTTGGGCCGGCCAGTGAGTATGTGATTCCCTGGCAGTGTATTAAGCAGATTGGGGAGGATATCATTCTGGTGGAGATCAGGGAGGATAAGTTTCTAAAGAAAGAATAAGAATTTACGCGGAGGTGGTTCCTTGACACGCTTTTTCTGTTGAAGTATGATAGAGGGCAGTAATAAGGAGGGGAACCAATGAAGGGATTTTTGGTGAAGTATAAGAGCGCGTTTCTGTTCTCACTGGTGTTTTCTCTTGTCTGTTTTGGGTTTATGCTGACGCATTTTACCATAACCATCGATGAGGAAACTTGGATTCTGGCAAATCAGCCGTCGCTTTTGTGGCTTTTGCAGGGGAGATTTTCAGTCTGGCTGTTTGATCTGGTTTTTACAAGGGAAGGGAATTTCGCTCCGTTTCTCTGGGATTTCCTGTCGGTGGTGTGCTGGCATTTTTCAGGGGTTGTATTTGCCTATGCGCTGCTTGGTAAGGAAAAGGTTAAAGAGTGGCAGATGTTTTTCTTTACGGCCTATTATGCGTCGCTGCCGTTTGTGGTGGGAGAGATTCTTTCTTTTTCCATGTTCAATCTGCAGGTGTGTACAGCAATGGTGGCTGTGGCTTTTGGGTTTGTGTACAGTATCCGGTTTGTGGAGGGCAGGGGGAAAAAGGATGCAGGTCTTGTATTTTTACTGCTGCTGTACAGTTTTGCTATTTATCAGGCATTGATCTGTGTGTATGTGACAGGGGTGGTGGCTTATTGTCTTCTGAAATTTGTGAAGAAGGAAGAGAAAGGGCTGCTGCGGTTTATTGTGACCTGTGCGGTGTTCTGCGCTGCGGCTGCTGCGGTATATTATGGGATTGATATGATCATCTGGCATTTTTCAGGGACTGCCGGGTATCTGGAGGAGAATTATATCGGCTGGTTCAGTGAGAACTGGAAGGCAATGTTCGCGGCTTCGGTTCTCAATGTGGGCAGGGTCTCTTTTTCCATTCCCTATGAGGGAGAATATATTTACGGCGGAGAGGTGATCCGCTGTGTGACAGTGCTCTTTGTGATCTATGCTGTCTGGCTGTTTTTTAAGCGCAGAGGGGCAAAGGATAAGCTTGGGGTGTTTTTCTATACGGCTGCTCTTTGTATTGCACCCTTTGTTATGTATCTGCTTTTGGCAACCTACAAGACCCATGGCAGGATGCTTCTGGCAATTCCCCTGGCGGGTGCTGTGCAGATTTATCTTATATTCAGTGCAATCAGGAGAAATGTGGTAAAGAAGGCCATGATCGTGCTTGTGTCTTATCTGCTGTTTCTGAACGCGCGGAATATGAATATGATCTATTATTATGGAAGTATTGCCTATCAGAAGGATGTGACCACAGCGTCCCAGCTCATGTATGACATCCAGAGAGCAGGCATGGACTACCACGCAAAGCCCATAGCTTTTGTGGGGATGGTACAGCCGGACGAGCTGCCTGTTCAGAAGTCGGATACACTGGGCGGCTCCATTTTCGCCTGGGATGAGGGAAATGTATCCAGAATGAAGGACTTTCTCCGAACACAGGGGTACGCAGTGACAGCGGCATCTGCAGAGATGATCGGAAGAGCCGCAGCGGAGGCGGAATCCATGACCTCATGGCCGCAGGAGGGCAGTATCCGGGAAGTGGATGACATGATCATTGTAAAATTCTCACAGCCCACGGAAAAATGGTACAGTGTAAATAATGTAGTGACAGAATAATACGGATGACCGCAGTGTGTGAAGAACAAATGCACTGCAGTATGTGGGAGAGGATTCCCCGATTCCAAATGTGAACGGTATGCGGACGGATGTAGTGGAAGTCCTGCAGTGACCGTGTCCATATGGCAAATCTGGCCCAGCTTGTGAATGTTCTCCAGTCTGTGATCCTGACAGAAGGGGAGAAGATGCTGCTGACACCGACCTACCATGCTGGCGGAAGAGATGCATGCCATGAATACTTTTGAGGAGCCGGAAACTGTTAAGGTGAAAGAGTTTAGAGATGTGAAGATCACGGACAAAGGAATTGCGTTTACCATACCTGCGTGCAGCGTGCTGCATCTGGCAGTAAAATAAGAGAAAAACAGGGCGTTTTCCATGGGGAAAGCGCCCTGTCTGCGTCATCCCAGGAAGGCAAAATAAAGGATGACGATTATGCCGAGTATGATACGGTAGACACCGAATATTTTAAAGTCATGTTTTCTGATGTAGCCCAGAAGCATGCGGGAGAATCCATTCTTCCCCGGAAAACATGCCTGTTTTCAGGAAATATTTCAGCAGCTTCAGACCGCTGGCGCCGGCCATGACCGGTATGGCAATAAAGAAGGAAAATCGATGCGGCGGATTTCCTTTGTGCGGATTTCCTTGCAGAGAGCATCAATGAAATCATCCAGGGATTTCTGGCCTTCATCACCAAGGAAACGGCTTCTGACTGCCACTTTTCCTTCTGCTTCTTCCTTTTCGCCCACAACGATCATGTAAGGAACTTTTGCGAGCCTTGCCTCACGGATCTTGTAGCCAATCTTTTCGGAACGCTCGTCTATGGTGCAGAGGATACCGTTTTCCTTTAACTGGCTTTCTACTCTGACCGCGTAATCCTGGTATTTTTCAGAGATGGGAAGGATGCGGACCTGTTCCGGGCAGAGCCAGGTGGGGAACATGCCGGCATATTTTTCAATGAGCCATGCCAGAGTTCTCTCATAGCAGCCGATGGAGGTTCTGTGGATAATATACGGGCGGACTTTTTCTCCGTTCTGGTCAATATAGTACATGTCAAACTGTTCAGCCAGCAGTGCATCCCACTGTATGGTGATCATAGTATCCTCTTTGCCGTATACATTTTTGGCGTTGATATCTACCTTGGGGCCGTAAAAGGCGGCTTCACCCACATCCTCCACAAAAGGAACATCCAGTTCCACTAAAATGCTGCGGATATGCTGTTCCGTCTGTTCCCATACCTCAGCATCGCCGATATACTTTTCTGTATTTTCCGGGTCCCATTTGGATAAATGATAAGTCACATCATCCTGAAGTCCCAGTGTGGTCAGGCATTTCTTGGCAAGAGCCAGACAGCCTTTGAATTCTTCCACCATCTGATCCGGGCGGACGATCAGGTGGCCTTCCGAAATGGTGAATTGGCGGACACGTGTCAGGCCGTGCATTTCGCCGGAATCCTCATTTCTGAACAGTGTGGAGGTTTCGCTGTAGCGAAGAGGCAGGTCGCGGTAGGAGTGCTGTCTGGATTTATATACATAATACTGGAAGGGGCAGGTCATGGGGCGCAGAGCAAACACTTCTTTGTCCGTCTCCTCATCTCCCAGAACAAACATGCCGTCCTTGTAGTGGTCCCAGTGACCGGATATCTTGTATAAGTCACTTTTTGCCATGAGGGGTGTTTTGGTACGGATATAGCCCCAATTGTTGTCCTCCTCATCCTCGATCCATCTCTGGAGTGTCTGGATGATCTTAGCGCCTTTTGGCATCAGCAGGGGAAGGCCCTGTCCGATCACATCAACGGTGGTGAATAATTCCATTTCACGTCCAAGCTTGTTGTGGTCACGTTTTTTGATCTCTTCCAAGTGCTGGAGATATTCGTTCAGCTCATCCTTTGTGGAAAAGGCGCTGCCGTATATTCTCTGCAGCATGGGTTTGCTGGAATCCCCTCTCCAGTAAGCACCTGAGGAGGAGGTCAGTTTAAACGCTTTGATGCCTTTTGTGTTCATAAGATGAGGCCCTGCGCACAGATCTACGAAATCTCCCTGGGAGTAGAAGGAAATCTCAGCATCTGCGGGAAGGTCTGTGATCAGTTCCACTTTGTAGGGTTCTTCTTTTTCTGTCATGAGGCGGATGGCCTCCTCTCTTGGGAGAGTGAAGCGTTCAAGTTTGTTTCCTTTCTTGATGATCCGTTTCATCTCCTTTTCCAGTTGGTCAAGGTCCTCTCTGGAAAATGGTTCTGCCTCAAAGTCATAGTAGAAGCCGGTGTCGATTGCCGGCCCGATGGCCAGTTTGGCATTGGGAAACAGATGTCTGACAGCTTCAGCCAGTACATGGGAGCAGGTATGGCGGATAACACGAAGTCCTTCCGGATCTCTGGCTGTGAGAATGTTCAGGCTGCAGTCCTTGTGGATGACAGTTCTTAAATCCACAATCTGACCGTCCACCTGGCCTGCGCAGGCAGCCCGTGCCAGTCCTTCGCTTATGTCAAAGGCAATGTCAATGACTGATTTGGACTCCGTATATTCTTTTACGGAGCCGTCTTTTAATGTGATCTTCATTCTTTTCCTCCATGAGTAATTGATTAAAATAAAAAAACCCTGAACAATCCTAAGACTGTTCAGGGACGATAAACAAGATACCGCGGTTCCACCCTTTTTGCAAATACCACTCATTCAGACGATAACGGTGTCGGCCGGACTTTATTAAAGCCGCTCCAGGGTGGTCTTCAAATGTTTCCCCATAGAATGCTCACACCGTATGCATTCCTCTCTGCATGGATAGACATTTTACTCTTCCTGTCTACGCGTTGGATCATATGGCAGAATGCAGCGGCAGACCTGTTGAAAGGCTGCGGATACATTCTGAATTGGTGTTTAGCATATCATCTATGGGCGTGAATGTCAAGTCAGGAGCGTGAGGATTTTCAGGGACGGAGATAGTTTTTCATGTTTTTCAGCGCGTGCTTTTCCAGACGGCTGACCTGAGCCTGGGAGATGCCGATTTCCCGGGCAACCTCCATCTGGGTTTTTCCTTCGTAGAAACGCATTTCGATAATGTGTTTTTCCCTGTCATCCAGGCGTTTCATGGCCTCCTTCAGGGACAGATCCTCAATCCAGTTTTCCTCTCTGTTCTTTTTATCACTGATCTGATCCATAACATACAGGGTATCCCCGCCCTCTGTGTATACAGGTTCGTAGAGGCTGACCGGGCTTTGGATGGCATCCAGGGCATAGACAATGTCTTCTTTTTCAATGCCGATCTCCTCGGCAATCTCATTGATGGTGGGCTCTTTGAGATTTTTCTTGACGTAATTTTCTTTGGCATAGATGGCTTTGTACGCTGTATCCCGGAGAGAACGGCTGACCCGGATAGAGTTGTTGTCGCGCAGATACCTGCGGATCTCACCGATGATCATGGGAACCGCATAAGTAGAAAATTTCACGTTCAGTGTCGTGTCGAAATTGTCAATGGCCTTCATCAGCCCAATGCAGCCAATCTGGAAGAGATCATCTACATTTTCGTTGCTGGCGGAGAAACGTTTGATGATACTGAGCACCAGCCTCAAATTTCCCTTGATATATAATTCTCTGGCTTCCGTATCTCCCTTTTTGATCCGCTCGAACAGAATGTCTTTCTCTTCATTGGTAAGTACAGGGAGTTTGGAAGTGTTCACACCGCATATTTCAACTTTATTAAGTGCCATTGCAAGAATCCTCCTGGAAATTTTAATGTCTAGTAAAATGATTCTCACCTGGTGCGGACAATATACGACAACCTGGAAAATTTAATAAAGTTTTAGCCCTTGACAATTCATAAAAACAGATATAAAAACCCCTTGTTTTCAACAAAATTGTTTGAAAAACAAGGGGTTTTAGCTGTATATGAAGAACGGTATATAAATATGAATGTGCTGCGGCGTATTTTTATGGATATGCTTGGGGTATTCTCCATGACTGCCCAGGGATTAAACGGGGCTATTGAGGAAATTAAAGTGCGCGGTGATAATTGTCATTATCAGTCACTGATGATGAGCAGCAGTTTGTCAGAAATAGAAAATTGGTTTTTGGAATTTACAGATGCTTTTTATGAACGGTTTTTGATTGATTATAAATGCAGCCGTTCTGAGATTCTCTGCAGTGTTTTTCGTTATATTGATACGCATCTGAGGACACAGATACATCAGTCAGAAGCAGCCAGAGAAATCGGTGTTTCCAGTGCCTATCTGAGTACAGTATTTAAAAAGGAGATGGGGCAGAATTTTATTGAATATGTGAATATGAGGAAGGTGGAGCTGGCAAAGGAAATGTTGGAGAAGGGTTATCTCGTATATGAAGTTTCTGATGTATTGGGATTTGAGAACTGTACATATTTTTCAAAAGTGTTCAAAAAATATACGGAAATGTCGCCGGATACGTTCAGGAAAGAGAGGGGAAATAAAAAGTTGTAAAAGACAATATACAGACTTTCATTTACTTGATGAGTCATTAGTTTACATAGAAAAACCACCCTTAAACTTTGACGAGCGGGGGTGGATTTTCTACTTTTGCATAGGTCAAACCACTTTGGACGGTTGTTCCTTTTCTATTTACAATATATCACATTAGAAGGTGAAATTCAATAGGTTTTGAAAATTTGATTCATGAATAAAACGATTAAATAATTTGTTTATATAAAGATATAGATTGCAAATATACATATAGGTATACAAAACAGACCACAGACGGGCATCCATAATAAGCAGTCATGTCCTGTCAATGAATGCATGGACGAAACTGTTCTTTCAAATGACAGGAAAGCTGTTCCGTTAAAAGCTCATGCCATTTTACTTCCTGATTCTCCCAGAAGCAGTCATCTCTATACCGTGGAATGATATGTACGTGAAAATGTGTTCCTTCATCTATGACCAGACCATTATTCTGCACAATAGTAACACCTAGTATATCAAAATTTGTTTCCATGATTTCTGCCACCTGCTGCTCAAGCAGAATCAGCTCTGTTAAAACAGATTTCGGAACTTCCCGGATGTTTTCGTAATGCTGTTTGGAGATGATCAATAAATGGCCTTTTTGAATCGGGTTTATATCGTAAACCATAAAAAAATCATCCGTTTCAGCCAGTATTTGTGAGTCCTCAATACATTCGCAAAAGATGCACTTCATTTTGTATTCCTCCTGGATTGATTAAAATAAGTTACAGATTAAAGGAGTTACAGATTGTTTCCGAACATCCCCCTATGCTATAATCTATTCGTAAGACATTATACAGTAAGACTAAGGTAACTGACAACTATGTTTGTAATAAACAGGCAGGAGGGAAAAAATATGGAAAAAAATTGTATATCTAAAATAAAAAACGAACCAAAGATCAAGAATAAACTCATCCAGGCTGTCAGAGGACAGCTTGAACAGCGTGCGGCGTGGCTGTATCTTCTGTGTGATGAAGCCGGAAAGAGAGGGCTTGACTGGGAAGATTTCGGAAGCGCGGCGATCCGCCGCTGTGGCCTGGGGCAGGGGGCGGAGTTAGTAAAACAAGGAGGGACCAATAGTCTGAAAGGTCTCAGAAAACAGTTATTCACAAAACCTGCCCAGTGGGTATTTGAAATGAAGATCAGAAAAAGCACAGACAAAGAGCTGGCCATTGATTTTCATTACTGTCCACTAGTAAAAGCCTGGCAGAAAGCAGGCTGAACACCGTGGCAAAGGCGTATTTCAGAACCTTCTGAATCATGCGGCGAAGCTGTTAAAAAAAGAAGGCTATGCGTATCTGGGTGTAGACTATGAGAGTCTGAACCCGACCGCATATGCCTTCTGGCAGAAATATTTTTCAGCGTATACCCACGGTCTTGTCCGTCGTATTGATGAACATATTCTGCAGGTATCAGAGCGTATCTAAGCTCTATTTGTAGTGAGCGGACTGAAAAGCGCAGGTCCGAGGGTTATCCAAGATATCCTTTCAGCAGTAAAAAGGTATTTTTCATTCCCTCCACGTGGCTTCTCTCATATCCATGGGAAGCGTACACGCCTGCGCCGATCAGTCCATGCCGCACGTCATATCCCGCGGTCAGCGCCACATCCGCATCTGACCCGTAATGGGGATACACATCCACCGCATAAGCAAGTCCCATATCCCGGGCGGTCTTCACTAAAGATGTAACCAGGTCATAGTGATAAGGCCCCCTGCTGTCCTTGGCACAGATGGATACCTGCCGTTCCGTACAGCTAAGGCTGTTGCCGACACATCCCATATCTACGGAGATTACATCCTTTACCCCATCCGGGACAGAAGCGGCCCCGCCGTGGCCAACCTCCTCAAAGACGGTCATGTGCTGATAGACCCTGTTTTTCAGAGAGACATTTTCATCTTTTACATATTTTGCGTAACCCAGCAAAATGGCAGCGCTGAGTTTGTCATCCAGAAAACGGCTCTTGATATATCCTGATCTTGTTATCACAGTCCTGGGTTCAAAACATACATAATCCCCTGTAGAAATACCAAGCGCAGCCACGGACTCTTTATCGGTGACCGGTTCGTCCAGCACAATTTCCACAGTATCGAATGATCTTCCGGTCTTGTCATATTCTCCGTTTACATGAATGGAAGCATTGACAAGCTGACAGGTGCCCTCATAGATGCCGTCAAAGCGTGTGACGATCCGGCAGTTTTCCGCTTCTGCGTTATTAGCATTCATTCCGCCGATGGGTGTAATCTTCAGCCGTCCGTTTTCCTTGATCTCAGAGACCATGGCCCCAAGCGTGTCCACATGTGCCTCCAGGAGAACACCGTGTTTTACGTCGCCGCTTTCCAGATCCACCAGCACACCGCCCTTGACGGTTTTCTGCGGATGGTATCCCAGCCGTTCATACTCTGCCATCAGGTAATTGGCAGCCTTTTGGGTATACCCGGAGGGGCTGTCAATTGCCAGAAGATTTTTCATTTGTTCCAGGATATAATCCAGATAGTTGTCCATAATGATACCCCTTTTCCTTTTTTATCATGCTGCCATCTTTTTTATGTTTTATCCGCCGGGCCATATATACAAACGGTGTGTCAAGCAGACTGGTAAATACAAAAATCACATAACTGGATACACAGATGCGCAGAAGTACCGGAAGCGCATACATGCCCCAAAACGCGCCGAAGGTGTACAGAACCGTATTCAAAAGCTGTGACACCAATGTGGAGCCGTTGTTGCGGAGCCATAAAAATCCTTCCGCGTTTCCAAAACGTTTTGTTGTGAATGCCCACCATTTATGGTAAGCCCAGACATCAAATTTCTGGGAGACCGCATAGACCAGCAGACTTGCAAACAGCAGGCGCGGCGTATTGGAAAATATGGTATGGAACGCAGGACTTGCCCAGTCACTGGCAGAGGGGGTGTATAAAAGCCACATCTGGGAAATCAATATAAAACAGCAGGAAGTACAGATTCCCAGATTGACCGCCTTCTGGGCCTGCTTCTTGCCGCCAATCTCACTGATGATGTCCGTCACAAGAAAAGACGAGGCAAAGAGCACGTTTCCAAGCGTCTGCTCCATGCCAAAAGCACGCACCATGAGCAAGACCTCAATATTGGCTGTGATAGTACAAAAAACAGTCCATCCATACAGACCGGAAATATCAAAAAAGTAATACGCCAGCAGTACAAAACTATAAATCAGTACCAGGGATAAAATCAATAAAATCTCATTGCTCATACTTGTCACCTACCCCGAATTCCGTATTTTCCATTAAGATATCCACCCGGTCATTTCCTATATAAACAGGATAGAGATTTTCGGCAAAAAGCCGGATCACATCCCGGTCCGGTTTCATTTTCGTGGAATTTTCCACCATAATATTGATACAGACCCTCTCAAACAAAGCCAGGCCGGTCTCAATATCTTTTTTCATGGAATCGAGCGTCTGACCTGTCAGCCCGAACAAAAGACACACCTCATCCGCATACTTTGCAATCTCCTGTGGTGATTCGGCAGTAATGCCCTTTTTGAGCACTTTTTCGCGAAAATCAAAATCAAAGGTTTCCACTCCAATTTTGATCTTCAGGCGGATACCCTTCTCAGCGAAAAAGTCCCGTGCCTTTGGAATCTCATCCTTGTGCATCCAGTGACACTCAAAATGCAGTTCATGGATTCCTTTTTCCTCACAGACACTGCGTATTCGTTCCAGAGTCTTTTTATCCAGGTCACAAAAACTTCCCGAATTGATCACTTCCAGTTTCTTAAAACATCCTGTGACTTTTGCAAGCTCCCTTTCGTTTAAAAGGAAATTGGCCTCCTCATCCCTGGAAAAATCCAGATGATAGTCACAGAAGGAGCAGCGGCGCCATTTGCACCCGTTTCCCCGAAGGAGTAAAATCTCCCTGGGATTTTTTTCCCGTATCACACTGTAACGGTTACTTGGTTCTTGAATACTCATTTTTTCCTCCTTAGTTTTATTTATAGACAGGATGGTTACGAACTGTCTTTGGCAGTTCAGCTTATCTGAACTGTTGCCATTCTAGCAGAAAACATACAAAAATACAAGTGAAAATCATTGACGTAAGACGTCCATATGTACTATACTTGTAACAGTTCAGAAGAGCTGAACTGTTACGCATCCATCCATTGAGAATCGCTTCGCGATGGGCCGGATGCCAATACCGCTGCATTTACATACGGTCAGCGCAGTAAATGCGCAGACCTGTTCGAACGGTTACTTATATTTTTAATAGGTGACTTTACATAACATAAGTTCAAGGAGGACCTTTACATGAAATGTCCATTTTGCAATCAAGACAACACCCGCGTCATAGATTCCAGACCGGTTCCAGATAATAATTCCATCCGAAGGAGAAGACAGTGTGACGAGTGCGGCAAGCGCTTTACCACTTACGAGAAAATAGAGACGATCCCACTGGTTGTTATCAAAAAAGACCAGAGCCGCGAACAATACGATCGCACCAAGATCCAGGACGGCATCATGCGTGCCTGCTACAAACGCCCCATCTCCGTAGAGCAGATTGAAAAAATCATAGATGAGATCGAAACCGAGATCTTCAACAAAGAAGACCGCGAAATCCCCAGCACCGAAATCGGCGAAATCGTCATGGACAAACTAAAAGACCTTGACGCCGTAACCTACGTCCGCTTCGCCTCCGTCTATCGTGAGTTCAAAGACGTAAACACCTTCATGGACGAATTGAAAAAAATCCTGAATTGATAGGTTTCGTGGAGCGGCGGGCAGATCCAGCCTTGGCCATGTCTCCAAAATAATACTTGCAATCCCCCCACCATTCCGCTACAATAACCATGACAATTAAATAATGAGGGAACTTCAAATGTTTAAAGGAGAAACCATGAAAAGAGCAAGATTAATACCAACACTTCTCTTTGCACTTACCCTGACTATTGTACTCGGCGGCTGCCAAGACAAAAAGGAAAGCGGTAAAGAGTCCAAAAACAACGAAAGTTCCACAGAAACAAAAGCGGAACCAACCATGGGAGGTTCCATTGTAGTAGGAATTCCTCAGGATATTGAGGATAGTCTTGACCCACACAAATCGGTAGCGGCAGGAACAAAAGAAGTCCTATTCAACATTTATGAAGGCTTAGTAAAGCCTGATGAAAAAGGCAATTACATCGATGCAGTAGCCCAGTCGCACACCATTTCAGAGGACGGCAAGACTTACACCTTTACACTTCGTGAGGGCGTAAAATTCCACAATGGAGCGGACGTTACCGTAGACGATGTGAAATATTCGATCGAGCGATGCGCCGGTATCACGGAAGGAACAGAACCGTTGATAGCGGCGTTTTCTAATGTGGAAAACGTCGAAACTCCCGATGACAAAACCATTGTCATCCATTTAAAAGAAGCTGACACAGAATTTCTGGCCTACCTCATTGTGGCAGTCATTCCCAAAGATGCCCAGGATCTGGCAACCAACCCTGTGGGCACAGGTCCCTTTATGTATGCATCCCGGTCTCCCCAGGAGAATATTAAGATCAAAAAATTCGCAGACTACTGGGATACGGAAAACCAGGCATATCTGGATGAGGTCACCTTCAAGGTGGTAAGTGACAGCAATGCCATTGTGACCGGATTAAAGGGCGGCTCTCTGGATATGGCAGCCCGCATTGATTCCAACCAGTCTGCCCAGCTTAAAGGTGAGGATTTTACCATCTATGAAGGCGGCATGAATCTGGTGCAGGCATTATACCTGAACAATGGAGAGGCACCCTTTGACAACGTAAAAGTACGTCAGGCACTCTGCTATGCAGTGAACCGCCAGGATGTGCTTGATATGATCGCGGACGGAAAGGGAACCATAATCGGCAGCAGCATGTTCCCTGCATTTGACAAATACTACATGCCGGAGCTGGCAGACAAATATCCGCAGGATGCAGGTAAAGCCAAAGCCCTGCTTGCGGAAGCCGGATACCCGGACGGATTTGACATGACGATCACAGTACCATCCAACTATCAGCAGCATGTGGACACTGCCCAGATACTGGTGGAGCAGTTAAAACAGATTGGTGTCAATGCCAAGATCCAGCTTGTGGAATGGGACAGCTGGCTCAGCGATGTTTACGGCGACAGGAAATTCCAGTCTACGGTAGTCGGTGTGGACGCAGCTTATTTAAGCGGCCGTGCCCTGCTGGAGCGTTTTACCTCTGATTCCTCCAAAAATTTCATTAACTTTCATAATGAAGAGTATGATAAACTCTATCAGCAGGTAAAGAAAAGCACAGACGATAAAGAACAGACAGAACTCTACAAGAAGATGGAAACCATTCTTGCAGATGACGCGGCAAATGTCTACATTCAGGATATGGCTTCAGAGGTTGCTCTCAGAAAGTCATACAGTGGTTTTGAATTCTATCCGCTGTACGTTCTGGATCTGGCAAAAATCTACAAAGTAAAATAAAGCCCGGCCGGATGTACCGGGGAAACACACACGGAAAAGGAGAAAGACAGAATGAAATATATTGTGAAAAAAACAGGAACTCTCATTATAACATTGTTAATTGTCTCTTTTCTGTCCTTTATGGCTTTTTCCGTAATCCCCGGTGATGCGGCAAAATCAAAACTGGGAACAGAGGCCACAAAGGAACAGGTAGAGGCACTGCAGCATGAGATGGGCCTGGATAAACCGGTTCTGGTCCGCTACGGCCTGTGGCTGAAAGATTTTGTGACAGGAGACATGGGTGAGTCCTACAGTTATTCCATGCCGGTGCAGGAGATGATCGCGGATAAAATACCTGTCAATCTTACCATGGTACTCATGGGATTTTTTATCATCCTGCTGTTTTCCATACCTCTCGGCATTTTTACTGCCAGCCATGAGGGCGGGAGGCTTGACCGTTTTCTCATGACCTGTAATCAGGTGGTCATGTCGGTTCCCGGGTTTTTTCTGGGTATTTTGATCACATATGTATTCGGACTGGTGCTTAAATGGTTCACACCTGGAGCCTATGTCTCCCCATCCGAAAATTTTGGCGGATTTTTGGCCTGCCTCATAGCGCCCAGCATAGCCATCGCTCTTCCAAAAAGCGCAATGGCGGTGAAAATGCTGCGCAGTTCCGTGATCACCCAGCTTCACATGGATTATGTGCGCACTGCTTACAGCCGCGGAAACAGGACAGGGAGTGTCCTCGGCAGGCATGTGCTGAAAAATGCACTGATTCCGGTGCTCACGTTCTGGGCTATGACCATTGCGGATATTATGGCAAACAGCATTATTCTGGAGCAGGTGTTTACCATTCCCGGCATGGGCAGCCTGCTGATCACCTCCATTTCCAACAGGGATTATCCTGTCGTCCAGGGAATCATTGTGCTGATCGCAGCAATGGTGGTGCTCATCAATTTTACAGTTGACATTTTATACGGAAAAATAGACCCGCGGATACGCATGGATGCTTAGACAGGAGGAGAGAAGATGAGAAAAGACAGAAAAAACAAGTCGGGCAATCTGATCATCGGTGCCTCTCTGGCAGGATTCATGCTGTTATTTCTGCTGATTGGCCTTTTGTACACGCCTTATGATCCTGACGCCATGAGCGGCGGCGCTAAATTCGCGGCACCTTCCCTGGCGCACTTATTTGGATGCGATCAGTTTGGGCGTGATATTTTAAGCCGTGTCATGAAAGGAACAGGCACCACCTTTTTTGTGGGCGCGGCGACCGTTATGATCGGGGGCGGAATCGGCCTTTTGGTGGGGGCGTTTACCGGATATTTTGGTGGATGGCTGGATGAGATCCTTATGCGTTTTAATGATGCGGTTGTCTCTTTTCCAAGTATTTTGCTGGCCCTGGTATTCATCAGTATCTTAGGACCTGGAAAATACAATGTGATCCTGGCCCTTGGTGTTGTGTTCATTCCCAGCTTTGCCAGGATGACGAGAAGTGAATTTATATCCCAGAGGGAAATGGATTATGTGAAAAGTGCAAGGCTTATGGGAGCTTCTCATCTGCGGATCATGTTTATACACATCCTTCCCAATACCCTGCCAACTGTTCTGGCTACGGCTGCCATTGGATTTAACAACGCGGTGCTGGCTGAGGCGGGCATGAGTTATCTGGGTATCGGTGTGCAGCCTCCGGATGCCAGTCTCGGAAGAATGCTGTCTGAGTCCCAGGCATATCTGGCGACAGCGCCCTGGTATGCTCTTTTTCCCGGGGTGGCGGTTATCCTCCTGGCACTGGGATTTTCCCTGTTAAGTGACGGGCTGCAGAAGAAAGGCGGGAAGTAATATGGCATTACTGGAAATAAAAAATCTGGCAATTGAATTTCATGATACCGTACCGCCCACAAAAATTGTGGAGAACATTTCTTTTTCCATGGAGGAAGGGGAAATACTGGGAATCGTAGGGGAATCCGGTTCAGGCAAAACGCAGACAGCTCTTTCTGTCATGGGTCTTTTGGGGGAACATGCCAAAATGCCCAGAGGAGAGATCTTGTTTCAGGGCAGAGATATCCTGAAGAGGCAAAAAGAAGAGCTGTGGAAAATACGGGGCAGAGAGATCGGCATTATCTTCCAGGAACCCATGACATCCCTGAATCCGGTCATGACAATCGGAGAGCAGGTGGAGGAAGCCATGCGGATTCACAGCCATTTCAGTGCCCGGGAACGAAAAGAAAGGGCACTGCAGATGATGAAAAACGTGGAGCTCCCCGATCCGGAGCTTCTGTATGGCAAATATCCCCATCAGCTCTCAGGCGGCATGCGCCAGCGTGTCATGATCGCGGCAGCTCTTGTGATGGACCCCAAGCTTCTGATTGCAGATGAGCCCACCACAGCACTGGATGTGACCATACAGGCCCAGATCTTAAAGCTCCTTCAGAAAATCAACAAGGAACAGGGAACCGCAATTCTCTTTATCTCCCATGACCTGGGTGTTATCCGTCATCTCTGCAGCCGTGTCATTGTCATGAACCGGGGAAACGCTGTGGAACAGGGAAGTGTGCAGGAGATATTTGAGCATCCTTCCATGGAATATACAAAAAAACTCCTGGCAGCCATACCAACCAGAAGAACTTCTCTCAGAAGGCGGCCGGCAGCAAAACAGGAAAGGGGCGGGGCGTAATGGAACCTGTACTGGAAGTAAAACACGTAAGCGCATCTTACCGTGAAGGCAAAAAAGAACAGCAAGTGCTGAAGGACATTGATTTTACGGTCCATAAAAACGAGATCCTGGGTCTGGTCGGAGAGAGCGGATGCGGAAAAACCACACTCTCCAAAGCAATCCTGGGATTTGTAAAAGTGCAGGATGGTGAGATCATACATCACACCCGGAATCCTCAGATGATCTTCCAGGACCCCTATTCCTCCCTCAACCCTTCAAAACGTGTGGCATGGATCCTGGAGGAGCCGCTGCGCATGCAGAAAATACCAAAAGAGGAGCGGCGCAGAAAAGTCCTTGCCATGGCAGAAAAGACAGGGCTTTCCAAAGAACACCTGAAACGCCGACCCCGGGAATTATCCGGCGGCCAGCGGCAGAGAGTGAGTATCGCGGTTTCTCTTCTCCAGGGCTCACAGTTCATCATTGCGGACGAGCCGGTGTCAGCCCTGGATGTTACCATTCAGCAGCAGATCATGGAACTGATCATAAAACTCCAGGAGGAGATGAAGTTTTCCGTTCTTTTCATTTCTCATGATCTGAATGTGATCTATCAGATGTGTGACAGGGTTATGGTGATGAGAGATGGTAAGATCGTGGAAGAAGGGAATGTGGAAGATGTATTTGCTAATCCTAAGGCTGATTATACGAAGGAGCTGATGGCGGCAACATTGGATGTGGAAGTATAACGGCATTTGGCGGACGCCGGGTCTGGTCATAAGCTTCCCTGTACGGACGGGAGCAGAGAACTTCCGAGCTAACACGCAACCCGCACTAAGTTCATCGCCTTAGGGC
>PPYE01433215.1_pt1 | contig 16408 bp, 14 predicted proteins | sample 1559881 | NCBI WGS metagenome assembly PPYE01 (sample SAMN08240022, study PRJNA423297) | Human gut metagenome, whole genome shotgun sequencing project. | reverse complement strand
CGGTGACGGAAGACACCACGGATTTGAGCGAATAACAACATTCCCTTTCCAAACAACAAACCTCCCGCCGGATTCCTCGGAAACTCTCATCTCCGAAGAACCAGGCGGGAGGTATTCTTTTACACAGGACTCTTTTTCAGATTGACCCCAGAAATCTCTTTGATAACTTCCCCGGCCAAAATCAGCCCGGCCACCGATGGCACAAAACTGACGCTGCCCGGCGGGTTGGGTTTCCCCTCCACCCGGGGAGGATGGACGGGAAGCTCTTCCGACCAAACCACTTTCAACTTCCGGATGCCTCGCTTCCGGCACTGAGTGCGAATGGCTTTGGCCAAGGGGCAGACGCTGGTTTGGTAGATATCCCCCACTCGGAAGCGGGTGGGGTCCAACTTATTTCCTGCTCCCATGCAGCTGATCATGGGGATATTCTGCCGGGCGCAGGTTTCGATCAGCAGCAGCTTGGAGGGGACGGAATCAATGGCGTCAATGACGTAATCGCAGCAGGCAAAGGGAAACTGCTCTAAGGTTTCCTCCCCGAAAAAGAAGGGGAAGGTTTCCACCACGCAATCCGGGTTGATGGAGGCAATCCGCTCTCTGGCCACCTCCACCTTCAACCGTCCCACCGTATTTTGATAAGCCACCAGTTGGCGGTTGATGTTGCTGGGGGCCACCGTCTCGCTGTCGCAGAGCAGCAGCTTCCCCACCCCGGCCCGTGCCAGAGCTTCCACCGCGAAGGAGCCGACACCCCCTACGCCAAACACCGCCACTGTCCCGTGGTGCAGCCGGTCTACTCCGTCGTCTCCCAGCATCATCCGGGTACGGGTATCCATGGTTTCTTCCAAAGGGCACTCCTTTCCTGACAAGGCAGTTCCCTTGTCACCTGAATTTACAGCCGCCGTTTGAAGTCCTCATAGCCGAAGGTCTTGACCGTTTCCAGATCGCCGTTTTCCCGGGCAATCAGGATGGAAGGCAGGCAAATTCCGTTAAAAGTATTGTTCTTGACCATGGTATAGATGGCCATATCCTCAAAAATCAGTTGGTCTCCCACTTCCAAAGGCTCGTCAAAGGAATAATCCCCGATAATATCCCCGGCCAGGCAGGTGGGGCCGCCCAGGCGATAAGTGTAAGGCTTTTCCCCTTCACAGCCGGAAGCCAGCAGCGGCGGGCGGTAAGGCATTTCCAGCACATCCGGCATATGGCAGGCGGCGGTGGTATCCAGGATGGCGATGGACAAATGGTTTTCCATTCGCTCCAACACGGTGCAGACCAGATACCCGGCTCGGAGCGCTACCGCTTCCCCCGGCTCCAGATACACCTCCACCCCGTAGCGCTGCTGCATCCGCCGGATACACCGGCGCAGGGTTTCCAGGTCGTAGTCCGGGCGGGTGATGTGGTGCCCGCCGCCGAAGTTCAGCCACTTCATGCCGGAAAGGTATTTCCCAAACTTTTCTTCCACCGCATCTAAAGTAGTGGCAAGAGCATCGGAATTCTGTTCGCAGAGGGTGTGGAAATGCAGCCCCTCCAACCCTTCCAAATCGGCGGCAGTGAGGTGTGCAGCGGTGGTGCCCATCCGGGAGCCAGGGGCACAGGGGTCGTAGATGGCGTGATCCTGGGTGGAGCATTCCGGGTTCACCCGCAGCCCGCAGCTGACCTTCTTGTCCGCTGCTTCCACCAGGGGGCGGAACCGCTTCCACTGGAAGGGGGTGTTGAAGACGATATGGTCGGAGTAGCGCAGAATCTCTTCAAACTCATCGGGGCGGTAAGCCGGAGCGAAGGTGTGAACCTGTTTGCCCATCTCCTCATACCCCAGCCGGGCTTCATGCAGGGAGGAGGAAGTGACCCCGTCCAGGTACTCCCCGATCAGCGGGTACAGAGCGTAGCAAGAAAAGGCTTTTTGGGCCAAAAGAATCTTGCAGCCGGTATCCTGGCGAAGCTGGCGGAGAAGTTCCAGATTTTGCTTCAGCTTCCCTTCGTCGATGACATAGGAAGGGCAGGGAACTTGTTTCGGGTCAAAAGGGAGACGACTGTACGCCGCCTCCCTGACACTGGCCCTCATTCTTCCACCAAAGTGGGGTTGAAGTCCTCATTCCAAGGCAGGCCCCACTGATTCAGTGCGTCCATAAAGGGATCGGGATCAAACTCCTCCACATTGTAGACGCCGGGTTTTTTCCATTTGCCGGTGAGCACCATCATGGCGCCAATCATAGCGGGAACGCCGGTGGTGTAGCTCACCGCCTGACTGCCCACTTCCGCATAGCATTCTTCGTGGTCGCAGACGTTATAAACATAGTAGTGGACTTCCTTGCCGTCCTTCACGCCGGTCATAATGCAGCCGATATTGGTCTTGCCCTTGGTCCGGGGACCCAGGGAAGCAGGGTCCGGCAGCACTGCCTTCAAGAATTGCAGGGGAACGATCTGCTTGCCCTCAAATTCAATGGGCTCAATGGAGGTCATGCCCACGTCTTCCAGACACTTCAAGTGAGTCAGGTAGCTCTGGCCGAAGGTCATAAAGAAGCGGATGCGCTGAATGCCCTTGATGTTTTTCCCCAGGCTTTCCAGCTCTTCGTGGTGGAGCAGGTACATGTCTCTTTCGCCGATCTGGGGGAAGTTGTACACCTTTTTAATCTCCATGGGCTTGGTTTCCACCCAGTGGCCGTCTTCCCAGTAGCTGCCGTTGGCGGACACTTCCCGGATGTTGATTTCGGGGTTGAAGTTGGTGGCAAAGGGATAGCCGTGATCCCCGGCGTTGCAGTCCAGAATGTCGATGTAGTGGATTTCATCGAAGTAGTGCTTCTGGGCATAGGCGCAGAACACCCCGGTGACCCCGGGATCGAAGCCGCAGCCCAGCACTGCGGTGATGCCAGCCTGCTCAAACCGTTCTTTATAAGCCCACTGCCAGCTGTATTCAAACTTGGCGGTGTCTTCCGGCTCGTAGTTGGCGGTATCCAGATAATCTGTTTTGGTAGCCAGGCAGGCGTCCATAATGGTCAGGTCCTGGTAAGGCAGGGCCACATTGATAACGATATCCGGCTTTTCCTGCTCAATGAGGGCAATAAGCTGATTGACATCGTCGGCATCTACCTGGGCGGTGGTGATTTTGGTTTTGGTGGTCCCTTCCAGTTTTTCCTTGAAGGCGTCGCACTTGGATTTGGTGCGGCTGGCGATGCAGATGGAATCAAACACATCGCTGTTCTGGCAGCACTTGTGAATGACGACTCCGGCAACCCCGCCGGCGCCGATGATCAATGCTTTAGACATAGAAAATCCTCCTTACCATTTGTCACGTCTAAGATGGTTGGTGTGGTTAATGAAAATCCTTTTCTTCGCTCTGTTTGAGCAACTCCAGCACATAGTTGGGCAGGGCAAAGCAGCCCTTATGGAGATCGGTGTTATAGTACCGGGTCTTCAATCCCAGGCTGTTCCAGCGGTCTGCCTGGCAGTCCTCCACCGGGTCCAACTCCTTGCTGGCAAAGCCGAACAGCCAATGCCCGGAGGCATAGGTGGGAATGTGGATCTGATAGCACTTGCAGATTTCAAACACCCCGTGGATCCGGTTGTGGGCCCGCTGCATGGCCTTGGCATCCAAAGGATAGTAGGGGCTTTCATGCTGGTTGATAAGGATGCCCCGATCGGTGAGGGCTTTATAGCAGTTGCCGTAAAACTCTTTGGTGAACAGCCCCTCCCCCGGTCCAAAGGGGTCGGTGGAATCCACCAGAATCAGGTCGTATTCCTGAACGTGGTACCGGACAAACTTCAAGCCGTCCTCGTAGTAGATGTGTACCCTGGGGTCCTCCAGCTTACAGGCGGTCTGGGGCAGGTACTCCTTGCAGACCTCCACCACTTCCCGGTCGATCTCCACCATGTCGATGTGCTCAATGGTGGGATAGCGGGTCAGCTCCCGGATGGTGCCCCCATCCCCGGCGCCGATGACCAGCACCCGGCGGATGTCAGGATTCACCGCCATGGGCAGGTGGACCATCATTTCATGGTAGATAAACTCGTCCTTTTCGGTGAGCATCAGAAAGCCGTCCAGGGTGAGAATCCGGCCGAAATCGTAGGTATCCATTACATCAATGCGCTGGTACCGGCTCTGCCGGGTCAGGATGCACTCTTTAATTTGTACTGAAAATTTCACATTTTTCGTATGGGGTTCGGAAAACCATAATTCCATATTCTTCCTGCCTTCTTTTCCGAAGATGTCACATTTGGTCTGTTTTCACTACATTCAGCCGCTGAATGGAGAGGTCCTCAGTGCCGGTGAGAAAACAGCCCTTTTGGCGGGCATAGCGGATGTACTGCAGAATCTCCCCGGTCACCAGTTCCCCTGGCGCCAGAATGGGGATGCCCGGCGGGTAGCACATGACAAACTCGGTGCAGACCCGGCCCAGGCTTTCCTCGATGGGCACCGATTCCTTGGGGCTGTAGAACGCCTGTTGAGGGGGCAGCTTCACCACCGGCGGAATGTATTCGTGGTCGAACATCCCGGTGGGGTCCTTGCCGTACAGCCGCTTGATCTCACTGAGGGCGGAAATCAGCCGTTCGATTTCCAGCTCCCGGTCCCCGGCGGAGACAATGGCCAGAATGTTGCCGATGTCCCCGAACTCGATCTGAATGTCGTACTCATCCCGGAGCAGGTCATACACCTCGATACCCGCCAGGCCCACGTCCCTGGTATGGATGGACAGCTTGGTGGGGTCGAAGTCGTAGACGGTGTCCCCGTTGCACAGCTCCCGGCCGAAGGCGTAGTAGCCCCCGATCTGGTTGATCTCTTCCCGAGCGTAGTTCACAAAATCGCAGGTCTTGCGGAACATCTCCACCCCATGGAGAGCCAGGTTCCGCCGGGCAATGTCCAGGCTGGACATCAGCAGGTAGCTGGCGGAGGTGGTCTGGGTCAGGTTAATGATCTGCCGGACATAGTCGGCGTTGACCTTCTCCCCGCAGAGCAGGATGCTGCTCTGGGTCAGGCTGCCGCCGGTCTTATGGACGCTGGCCGCCGCCATATCCGCCCCGGCCGCCATGCCGGACAGGGGCATGTCTTCCCCGAAATAGAAGTGGGTGCCGTGGGCTTCGTCGCAGAGCACCATCATTCCCTTTTGGTGGGCCAGCCGGACGATCTCCTTCAGGTTGGAACAGACCCCGTAATAGGTGGGATTGTTCACCAAAATGGCTTTGGCGTCGGGATGCTGGGCGATGGTGCGCTCCACATCCTCCATGGCCATGCCCAGAGCAATTCCTAATCGCTGGTCTACCCCGGGGTTGATGTACACCGGATAAGCCCCGGTGAGCACCAGGGCATTGATGGCGCTGCGGTGGACGTTCCGAGGCAGGATAATTTTATCCCCCGGCTTGCAGCTGGAAAGGATCATGGCTTGCACCCCAGCCGTGGCGCCGTTGACCATAAAAAAGGCGTTTTTCGCCCCAAAGGCATCGGCGGCCAAATCCTGGGCTTCCTTAATGACCCCCACGGGATGGCAGAGGTTGTCCAGCGGCTTCATGGAGTTGACGTCGCTTTGGAGACAGGTGCGGCCCAAAAAGTCCCGCAGTTCTTTATTCCCCCGCCCCCCTTTATGACCGGGCACGTCCAGGTGGACGATGCGGTTGAGACGGTGATTCAACAGCGCCTCATAAAGGGGCGCTGCGATTTGTTTGGCTTGATTCAATTTGTAAGCACCCCCTGCACGGCAGCGATTCTGACACAATCCTTTATCCATAAATGTTCATTCCGGTGTAAATCTCCATCATCTCCCGACGAAGGCTCCGGGTAATCAACAGCTTTTCTGCTTCAGAAAGCCGGCTGATGTCAGAATGGAACAAGTAGTTTTGCAAATCCAGTTCCGATTCCTTAATCAACATTTTGGTATGGAAAATATTGGACTGATACACATTGACGTCGATGGCATCGTAACGCTGAAGGGTATCCCAGGCGATATAGTCCTGGATGGAGGTAATGTCGTGGTCGATAAACAATTTTCGGCCATCCATATCCCTGGTAAAGCCCCGAACCCGGTAATCCATGGTGATGATGTCCGAGTCAAAGCAGCCGATGAGGTAATCCAGGGCCTTCAGCGGCGAAATTTTCCCGCAGGTGGACACGTCGATGTCCACCCGGAAGGTGGGGATGTTGTTCTTGGGGTGCGCTTCCGGAAAGGTATGCACCGTAACATGGCTTTTGTCCAGATGAGCGTGGACGGTGCGGTGCTGGGGTTTGTACCGGCCGCCGTTGCAGGAATAATCCACCAGCTCCGGATCCAAGGCTTCCTCAGCAATGAGGATGTTCACCGATGCGCCCTGGGGCTCGTAATCCTGCTTGGAGATATTTAAAATCTGAGCGCCGATCATCTGGGTGACCTGACAGAGGATATGGGTCAGACGCTCCGAGTTATACTGTTCGTCAATATATGCAATATATTGCTGCTGTTCCTGGGGCGTCTTAGCATAACATACGTCGTAAATACAAAAACTAAGGGTCTTCGTTAAATTGTTGAACCCGTACAGCGCGAGCTTTTTCTCCAACCTCGTCTCACAGCCTTTCCTGCGCAAATGAATTCACCTTATTTTACCACAAAGGTCTATAAAATACAACTGAATTTTTGCAAAGAATAGGTAAGACTCCCCCAAGGCTCAATCCCCCCTTTTTCTAGGGAAATTTTCCCAAACTTCCCCCGATTCCGTTATTCTCAGTAAGTGACACCTAATATAATAAATTCTTTTGATTTTTACTGGAAATAACTCTATAAATATTGTATAATTAACATCGTTAGGAGTGGTTAACTATGAAAAACAAAATCAACAATCGAAAGGCCGCCATCATCGGATGCGGATTTGTAGGCGCCGCTTCCGCATTTTGCTTGATGCAGAGCGGACTGTTCTCCGAACTGGTGCTGCTGGACGCAGACCGGGACAAGGCGGAAGGGGAAGCGTTGGATGTGGCCCACGGTATTCCCTTTGCCAGCCCCATGAAAATCTACGCCGGTGATTACGACGACCTTACCGACGCCGCCATCATCATCGTCACCGCCGGGGCAAACCAAAAGCCGGGAGAAACCAGACTGGACCTGGTGCAGAAAAACGTGGGGATTTTCCGCAGCATCATCCCGGAAATTGCAAAGCGGGACTACCAGGGCATTCTGCTGATTGTCTCCAACCCGGTGGATATTTTAACCTACGCCGCCATCAAGCTCAGCGGTATGCCGGAACACCGGGTCATCGGCTCCGGCACGGTGTTGGACACCGCCCGCTTTAAGTACCAGCTGGGAGAACACCTGAGCATCGACCCCCGGAGCATCCACGCCTTTATCATCGGCGAGCACGGGGACAGCGAGATTGCCGCCTGGAGCAGCGCCAATGTGTCCGGCATCCCCATCCACGACATCTGCGAAATGCGGGGCTTTTACCACCACGAGGACGCCATGCGGGAAATTGCCGAAACGGTGAAAAACAGCGCCTACGAAATCATCGCCAAGAAAAAAGCCACCTATTACGGCATCGCCATGTCGGTGCGGCGGATCTGCGAAGCCATTGTGCGGAATGAAAAATCCATTCTGCCCCTGTCGGTGATGCTCCACGGCCAGTACGGCCTGGAAAACGTGGTGCTGAGTATGCCTGCCATTGTAGGCAGCGAAGGGGTGGAAACCACCGTCCCCATTGAGCTGAACCGGGAAGAACAGGAAAAATTAAAGCAATCCGCCCAGGCGTTGGGCAAGATTGCCGGACAGTTGCAGTTATAATCCACGCAGCGTGAAAAACGGCGTTTCCCGCAAAAAAGGAAACGCCGTTTCGTTATCATTGTTTAGAGCGCAAATTACAGCTCTGCAATCAGTTCCACTTCTGCCAGCACATTTTTAGGCAGGGTCTTCACCGCCACGCAGCTCCGGGCGGGCTTTTCAGTGAAATACTTGCCATAGATCTCATTGAAGGCGGCAAAGTCGTTCATATCCGCCAAGAAACAGGTGGTCTTTACGGTTTTGGCATAACTGCTGCCCGCCGCTTCCAGCAGGGCGCCCAGATTCTTCATAATCTGTTCGGTCTGGCCCTGAATGGTGTCGCTCTCTACTTCCCCGGTAGCGGGATTGATGGCGATCTGACCGGAAGTAAACAGCAGGTTGCCGCTGATCACAGCCTGGGAATAGGGGCCGATGGCGCCGGGGGCTTTTTCAGTGGAAATAAATTTCATGGGTAACTCCTCCTGATACAATCTATTCTTTACAGCAGGTTGTAGCCGTCCTCTTTTAAGGCGTGGATAATCTGCTGTTTATGGGCTTCGTCTCTGGTTTCCATCCGGATTTTCAGGATGCAGGAATTGATGTCCATGTTGATGTCGCTGCGGTCGTGGTTGACGTTTACCACATTGCCCCCCAACTCCGCAATGATCCGGCTGACTTCCTGCAGCTCGCCGGGACGGTCGGTGAGCTCGATGGTCAAGTCCAAACTCCGGCCGCTCTTGAGCAGGCCGCGGGAAATTACCCGGTTGAGGATGGTCACGTCGATGTTGCCACCGCTGAGCAGGCAGCAAACCTTCCCTTCCACCGGAATCTTGCCAAACATCACTGCCGCCACGCTGACTGCGCCCGCACCTTCGGTAACCAGCTTCTGCCGCTCCATCAAAGCCAGAATGGCGGTGGCGATTTCATCGTCGGTGACAGTGACGATTTCATCCACATACTCCTCACAGAGGGCGAAGGTGTGTTCTCCGGGGGTCTTGACGGCGATGCCGTCCGCCACGGTAGAAACGGCGGTCAGGCTGCGGATACCGTGTTCCTGCAAGGAATAGGCCATGCTGGGAGCGCCGGCCGCCTGCACCCCGTACACCTTGCACTGGGGACGGAGATGCTTGATGGCATAAGCCACGCCGGAAATCAATCCGCCGCCGCCTACCGGCACCACCACGGCGTTGACGTCGGGCAGCTGATCCAAAATTTCCAGGCCGATGGTGCCCTGGCCGGCGATGACGTCTTCATCATCAAAGGGATGGATGAAGGTGTAGTTATGTTCTTTGGTCAGTTCCACCGCCTTTTGGTAGGCGTCGTCGTACACACCTTTCACCATGCAGATTTCCGCACCGTAATTCCGGGTGGCTTCCACCTTGGAGATGGGGGCGCAGTCCGGCAGGCAGATAATGCTCTTGATGCCGTGCTTGGTAGCCGCCAGCGCTACGCCCTGGGCATGGTTGCCGGCGCTGCAGGCGATAACGCCCCGTTCTTTTTCCTCATCGGTGAGGGTGGAGATTTTGTAGGCGCTGCCCCGGACCTTAAAGGAACCGGTAACCTGAAGGTTCTCGGTTTTCAGGTAAATGCTCTTTTCCGGCAGAAGGTTGGGTGCTTCGATTAAGTCCGTTTTCCGAACCACGTCCTTCAATACATAGGACGCATGATAGATTTTGTCCAGTGTCAACATAAAATAGGCCCCTTTCCAAAAATTCCAACAGAAAAGCCTCCGCCTCCCTGTTGCTCCCAGGAGACGAAGGCATAAGCATCCGCGGTACCACTCCGATTGCCGGTATTCCGGCCACTCATACATCCAACAATGTATTTCCCGATAACGGCGGGCTTCCGGGCGGGCTTACTGACTGGAAAATCCAGCGTTAGGCGGCCTGCTCACGGGGGATAACCATAAAAGCGGCATTCCGGCTGTCTTGCACCAAACGGCAGCTCTCTGAACGGACAGCGGCTCCGGCGTCCCGATCTACGCATTTTCTTTGATTATGATACTCTTTCCCCCAGGATTTGTCAAGAACAAAAAAGAAATTTTCTAAAATCCGTTTTACGGCTTCAAGGCTCCTATCTGCTCCAGCCATAACGCCGCCGAAGCATCGCTGGGCATCCGCCAATCCCCCCGGGGAGAAAGGGTCATGGAACCCACCTTGGGGCCGTCCGGCAGGCAGGAACGCTTGAACTGCTGGGCGAAAAACCGGCGGTAGAAGGTTTCCAGCCACTTCAGGATGGTGGCGTTGTCATAAACATCCCCCAGAGCATACCGGCAGAGGCGGTACACCTTTTTGGGTTCAAAACCCCAGCGGATACCGTAGTACAAAAAGAAATCGTGAAGTTCATAGGGGCCCACCAAATCCTCAGTGACCTGGGCGATGGTCCCTTCCCCGGTGGGGGGAAGCAGTTCCGGGCTTACCGGGGTGTCCAGAATATCCAGCAGCACCTGGCGCAGTCCCGGCTCCTCCCCAGTGTCCGCTACATAGCGCACCATGTGCCGAATCAGGGTTTTGGGGATGCTGGCATTCACCCCGTACATGGACATATGGTCCCCGTTGTAGGTGGCCCAGCCCAGAGCCAGTTCGCTCAGGTCCCCGGTACCAATGACCAAGCCGCCGGTTTGGTTGGCGATGTTCATCAGCACCAGGGTCCGCATCCGGGCCTGTCCGTTTTCGTACACCACGCTGTGGTCCTCCACATCATGGCCGATGTCCTTAAAGTGCAGCAGTACGCTTTCCTTCAAATCCACCGTGCGGAAGGTGACTCCCAGCAGCTTGGCCAAAGTCTCGGCGTTGGAGCGGGTGCGGCTGGTGGTGCCGAAGCAGGGCATGGTCACCGCCACTACATCGGAAGCGGGACGGCCCAGGCGCTTCATGGCCCGGGCTGCCACCAACAGCGCCAAGGTGGAGTCCAGCCCCCCGGACAGGCCCACCACGGCGGTTTTGGAGTGGGAATGTTCCAGCCGCTTGCAGAGGCCGGTGGTCTGCATGGCGAAGATGGACTCGCACCGGCGGGTGCGCTGGGTTTCATCGGAAGGGACGAAGGGGTGGGGGTCCACCCAGCGGGTTAGGGTGGTTTCCTCCACCGGCAGAGAGAAGGACACCACACGGAAATCCCCTTCCCTGCCCTGACGGTAGGTGGTGAGCCGCCGCCGCTCCTGGGCCAGCTTGAACAGGTCCAGCTCGGTGGCCACCAGCTGATTTTCAAAGAGTTTACTTTCGGTTAAAATGCTTCCGTTTTCCCCAATCAAATTGTGACCGGCAAAAATCAGGTCGGTGGAGGATTCCCCATACCCTGCGTCGGCATACACATAGCCGCTGACCAGTCGGGCGGACTGACTGCTCACCAGCTGGCGGCGGTAGTCTTCCTTGCCAATCATCTCATCGCTGGCGGAAAGGTTGCCGATGACCAGCGCCCCGGCTTCCGCCAAGTCCCCGGAGGGAGGCTGGGCCACCCACAAATCCTCGCAGATTTCAAATCCGGCGGTAAACAGTGGGAAATCCTCACAGCGAAACAGCAGTTTTTCCCCAAAGGGCACGGTCTGGCCGCAGAGGGTCACTTCCCCGGCTGTCCCGGCACCGGAAGTAAAGTGGCGCTGTTCATAAAATTCACTGTAGTTGGGGATGTGCAGTTTAGGCACCAACCCCAGCAGCTTCCCCTGAGAGAACACAGCGGCGCAGTTATAAAGTTTCCCTTCCACCGCCACCGGCAGTCCCACCGCCGCCAACAGCGGAAGGCTTTTGCTCTCTTCCAAAATCTCAGCCAAGCCCTGTTCCGCACCGGACAGCAGCAGGGGCTGCAAAAACAGGTCCCCGCAGGTATACCCGGTGAGACACAGTTCCGGGAACACCAAAAATTTCACGCCCTGCTGGGCTGCCTGTTTCAGCAGGCCCGCAATCTCTTGGGCGTTGTACGCCGGGTCCGCCACCCGGATGGTGGGGGTAGCCGCCGCCGTTTTCAAAAATCCGTCCAACATTGTTGTCCCTTCTCCCTCCGACGCCGGAAGATTCCGGCAGACTTTCCTTTATTATACCCATCCAGTGCCGAAGAATCAACCGCTTTGGTTGCGGGGAGGGGAAAACTGTGATATAATGATTGGCAAAGCTAATCATTCAGGCTGTAGAAAAAATAAAATTTGGGTCAAGCCTTTTTAAAGGCTTGTAGGGGTGCAGGGGGCAAAGCCCCCGCATAGGAATTTTTTTCGAAAAAATCCTTTTTTCTCTTTTTTTTGCAGAAAAGTTGTGGAAACAACAAACCGGAATCCGCCCGCCCAATGGCGTAGAGCCTAGGGCGGGTCAATGCGGAAACATCCGAGCCCTTTTTCGACAAGCTGAATGATTGGCAAAGCCAATCATTACGGTTTCTGCTTTGCCGCTCAAAAAGCAGAAGCGGCATTTCGCCTGACGGCGAAAACCAGTGGAAACCCAACAGATATTTCATGGCAAAATATAATCATCGGCAAAGTCGACGACTACAATTCCCTCTTTGACTAGCCAAAGCCCGGCCTGTCATTCCGCCAAAGGCGGAAACCAGAGGAAATTACTATGGTAAAATGATTGCTGAAATCAGCAGCTTTTGCCAAAAGCAAATACTGCGATTACGGTTCCCCTCTTGGCCTGACCCCGAAAGGTCTTCTTCCTTTCTATCCGGCCGGTGACAGGGGACCAATCTACACTGAACCAAGCGGTCAACCACAAGGAGGAAATTTTATGCCCTTCATTCACGCAAAACTCACCACCACTCCCACCCCAGAGGAGATGGAAGCCATCAAAACCGACCTGGGAAAAGCCATCACCAAGATTCCCGGCAAAAGCGAAGCCTGGCTGATGGTGCAGCTTCAAGGCGGCTGCGCCCTTTGGCATCAGGGGAAAGCCTTTGAAAAAATCGCCATGGTGGAAGTGCAGATTTACGGCACCCCCAGCGACGAAAGCTGCAACGCCCTCACCGGGGAAATCACCAAGATCTTGGAAAACCGGCTGGGGTATCCCCCGGAACACGTTTACGTCAGCTATCAGTTCTGCACCCAATGGGGCTGGAACGGAAGCAATTTCTAAGGTCCGTTCTGGACAGCGCTTCGGAGCAACCCCGGGGCGCTGTTTTTCGATGGGTCAAGCAAGGAGGCATTGCCGTGTCATTTCAAGCAGTAAAGGAATATTTCCAAAAAGCGGGATTGGGCCAGCGGGTACTCTTGCTGGAACAGTCCAGCGCCACAGTGGAGCAGGCGGCACAGGCGCTGGGCTGCGCCCCCAAACAGATCGCCAAAACCCTTTCCTTTCTGGTAGAGGAGCAGCCCATCTTGATTGTGGCCGCCGGGGACGCCAAGGTGGACAACCACAAATACAAGGAACAGTTCCACCAAAAAGCCGCCATGATTCCCCGGGAAGCGGTGGAGGATCTGGTGGGCCATCCGCCGGGCGGGGTGTGCCCCTTCTGTGTGCTGCCCGGGGTGAAGGTATACCTGGATGTTTCCCTGAAGCGGTTTGAGCAGGTTTATCCAGCGGCGGGCAGTGGGAACAGCGCAGTGCTGCTAAATCTGCCGGAACTGGAAGAGCATTCGGGAGACGCCGGATGGATTGATGTTTGCAAGGGGTGGGAAGACACCGCCCAATAATCGAATCACAGAAGCTGCCCCGGAGGGAATCCCTCCGGGGCAAATTTTAATCAGCGGAAAAGTAATTGCGATATTCCAGGGTCTGCTGGCTCAGCTCCATCCGGAAATGCACCACCAGCATCCTTCCCCTGCTTTCGTCATAGGTAAAATAGTAAAAATTATATTCTCCAAATTCTTCCGGAGCGGTGTTATACCCATCCAATTCCACGCAGTACAACAAAGAAGGTCCCCAAGGCTGCCGGTAATCAATAGGAAGAATCTCCTGTATGGAATCCTCCGTCTGGGCAGACCACAGAGAATCCCGGGGCAAAGAATGGGACAACTGAGCAGCAATTTCCGGAGAATAGGTAACGGCGCTGGAAGACAGGACGGTGGGATAATAGGGACTGGGCAAGGGTTGAAAAACCAGGGTATCCACCGAAACGGCTTCCGGAAGCTCTATTTTCGCCGCCGTTTGGGCCTGGGTATAGTACGCAGGATCCCAGGAATGGGCGCCTCCGCTCAAAAAGCCTATGGAACCGTAAATCACCAGAAGGACCGCCATAATTGCCCCGGCAATCACATTCTTTTTTGCTGGAATACCCTGCCGGATTCCCCAGCAGCCCAGTAGAATGGAGGCCACCGGAATGGGAAGCAGCAGGTAAAAACCCCACAGGTAACGGGTAAATTCCGGCAAACCGCCTAGCCTGGACAACAAAGCACACAGCGGCATGGCAAAGAGAAGGCAGCCCAGAGAAGCTATAAACAGGACCAGCAGAATATTTTTCCAAAGATAGTAGCGGTTTCCTTTCAGCCCCGGCTGCACTGGATGCTTCACCGGCAGGCGGTTTGGCAAAAGCCAGTTCGGGGCAGAATACTTTTTGGCGTTAGCCTTCAGCGCTGATAAAACCCAAAGGGCATCTCCCTGCAAATCGGCAAGGTAAAAGGCGTTCATGCTTTCCGGACCCTGAAGCACTATGATTTCTCCATCGCACCGCACTGCTTTCAGGCTTTGGTAAGACCAATCGTTGGAGGAAGAAGAGCGGTCACTGCGACTTTGAATATGAATATATCCGGGGTAAAATTCCAGGGTGGTGACATGGTTTGGATACAAAGCGGTGTGCCGCTTGACAACCCGCTGAATTTGAATCAGGCGCAGCAGCCAAAACACCCAAAAAATCAAAGAATAAAAAAGAAACCCTGCCAGGTTAGCGCCATAATCCTCTCCCGCAGCCCACCCCAACACTGCAAAAAGAATGCCCAGCACCATCAGAGTCACTGCAAAGCCCAAGGTCACGGCAAGATATTTGCGGTGCAGCATCCCAAGCGCCCGCTTTAGAAACGCCGGACTCCAATGGGTGGTGACCATGGCCGGAGGCGGAGGGGGCTGTGTGGGCGAAGGCAGCGGCGTCTGCCCCAACAGTTCGTCCATACTGATCTGAAAAAGGCGGCAGAGGGTCTTCATATTTTCCAAACTGGGAGTGGTTTGATCCTTTTCCCACAGGCTGATGCTTTGCCGGCTGACCCCTACCTGCTCTGCCAAATCCTCCTGGGACCAACCTTTTTCTTTGCGGCGCTGCTGTATTTTTTCTCCTACCGTCATACTAGTATTTCCTCCTTTTCCAATTTACCACTTTATTCTAGCCAGAACAGCCGAATGAAGTCAAGCATACCGCTCTTGCATTCTGTCAAGCGGCGCTTGCATGGGGGAAAATGAGGTTTTCTGGGAAAAAATCTGACACAATTTCTCTCTTTTTCACGGTTCCTCTACAACATACACTTCAAAATGATCCCCCAGCGCATGGGGCAGAGCCACGCTGATTCCAACTCCGCTTTCGGTTAAAAATCCATGAAAAGTCCTACCGGATTCCAGGGCAGTTTGGCTCAAATCTCTACGAATTACTTCATCAGTGCTGTCCACCAGCAACTGCTGCAAGGTGTCCGCCTCCTGGGAAAGATCGGTTTGCAATCTTTCTTCCAGGCCGAGGACAATCTGCTCCTGATACGCCTGCCGGAAAGAGGTGAAAAAGGAAGTTTCCAAGGGCAGAAGGTCTGCCAACGATACCAAGGACCGACTTTCCAAATCCATCAAAATAGGAATCCAAAGTGCAGTAGGATGGGCGGCGGAAGAAACGTTCCACATCCCCTCTAATACAAAACAAAGGATTCTGCCGTCCCAATAAGTCACTTCACCGGCAAGATCCGCAGACACTTCCGAAGCCTGTTCGGACAAATCCGTCTGCACTACCTCTTCCACCGTTTGCCGAAGAAAGCTGTTTACCTCATCGTAATCCGAAGCCGATATTTGGGGATAATCAACAGACAGATTTTCCCCCAAGGAAAGGGTGGCAATGGTAAATTGTGGCGGCTGGGTCTCTAAATTTGAGGAAACGGTTTCCGATGCCGCAGATAAGGTGGGATTTTCGGATACGCTGGAGGTTTGGGAAACCGTTTCTTGGGGAGTATCGGAGCAGGCGCTGAAATTCAGCACTGCCAGTCCTAAGAAAAAACTCAGAAGTATGGCAAAAATTCGTTTTTCTCGGCTGTAAAACATTGTTGTCCTCCTTTTTCTCGCAGGAACGTGATACGGTACGCTTTCATTGTTACCGACATTTCTATTCTTGGCTTCAAAGCTTTCTCAAAAGGAAGTAAGTGGTTTGAAATCGCCCGACGATTGGAGCTGCACCTCCAATCGGAATGAGCTAGGGGTTTACCGCATAGGATAGCAGAAAAAACTGCGAGGTCCTAGTATGGAAAACAGCTATTATCCCTTTGTCAATCAGCCTCTGCCCTACGACTACTCGGCACTGGAGCCTTTTATCGACGAAAAGACCATGCACCTGCACCACGATAGGCATCTGCAAACCTACATTGACAACCTAAACGGCATATTGGAACAAGAGCCGAAACTGCAAAAATTATCCCTGGAACAGCTGATTCAAATTTCCGGACGGCTCCCCTGCCGGTTGCAGGCGCCGGTGCGCAACAACGCCGGAGGGGTTTACAACCACCGCTTCTTTTTCCGCGGCATGCTCCCGCCTCCCCTCAAAGCTCCCGGCGAAACCCTGATGGCACCCATCCGGCAGCAATTCGGGAGTTTGGAACAATTTTTGGA
>PPYE01000688.1_pt1 | contig 16408 bp, 13 predicted proteins | sample 1559881 | NCBI WGS metagenome assembly PPYE01 (sample SAMN08240022, study PRJNA423297) | Human gut metagenome, whole genome shotgun sequencing project. | reverse complement strand
CGCCAAGCCGCTCGTCGATATCGATAGTCTCAATCCCGCCCAACGCGAGGCGGTTCTAACCACCGAGGGCCCGCTGCTGGTCCTCGCCGGCGCGGGCTCGGGCAAGACTCGCGTCCTGACCTTCCGCATCGCGCACATGCTCGGCGACTTGGGCGTTAAGCCCTGGCAGGTCCTGGCCATCACGTTTACCAACAAGGCCGCGGCCGAGATGCGCGAGCGTCTGGCGGCGCTTATCCCCAGCGGCACCCGCGGCATGTGGGTGTGCACGTTCCACGCCATGTGCGTGCGCATGCTGCGCGAGGACGCCGACTTGCTGGGCTACACCGGCCAGTTCACCATCTATGACGACGATGATTCCAAACGTATGGTGCGCGACATTATGCAGGCGCTCGGCATTGAGCAAAAGCAGTTCCCCATCAACATGATCCGCAGCAAGATCAGCTCGGCCAAAAACGCCATGATCGGTCCCGAGGACATGCTCAAGTCCGCCGACAGCCCCAATGACAAAAAGGCTGCGCAGGTCTACCTGGAGCTGGAGCGTCGTCTTCGCGCCGCCAACGCCATGGACTTCGACGACCTGCTCGTGCGCACGCTCGAGCTGCTGCGCACCCGCCCCGAGGTGCTCGACAAGTACCAGGAGCGCTTCCGCTACATTAGCGTCGACGAGTATCAGGACACCAACCACGTCCAATACGAGATTGCTAACCTGCTGGCCGCCAAGTACCAAAACCTCATGGTCGTGGGCGACGACGACCAGTCCATTTACAGCTGGCGTGGCGCCGACATCACCAACATCCTGGACTTTGAGCAGGACTTTAAAAACTGTAAGACCGTCAAGCTGGAGCAGAACTACCGCTCCACGGGCCATATCCTTAACGCCGCCAACGCCGTGGTGCGCCACAACTCGCAGCGCAAGGACAAGCGCCTGTTTACAGCCGAGGGCGACGGCGAGAAGATTCAAGCCTTCCAGGCGAGCGACGAGCGCGATGAGGGCCGCTGGATTGCCGGCGAGATCGAAAAGCTGCATGCCAAGGGCACGAGCTACGACGACATTGCCGTGTTCTATCGCACCAACGCCCAATCGCGCATTCTCGAAGATATGTTCCTGCGCGCGGGCGTGCCCTACAAGATCGTGGGCGGCACGCGATTCTTCGACCGCGCTGAGATCCGCGACGTCATGGCCTACCTCAAGATGATCGTGAACCCGGCCGACGAGATGAGCGTCAAGCGCGTTATCAACACGCCGCGCCGCGGCATCGGCTCCACCTCGATTCAAAAGATCGAGCAGCTGGCGCGCGACAATCGCTGCTCGTTCTTTCAGGCCTGCGAGATCGCGTGTGCCGAGACAGGCATGTTTAGCGCCAAGGTGCGCAACGGCCTGTCGAGCTTTGTGGCACTGGTGCGTGAGGGCCGCCGCATGGACGGCGAGCTCAAGGATGTCGTCGAGATGATTGTCGACAAGACGGGTCTGCTGCAGGCGTTTCGCGCCGAGGGCACCATGGAGTCCGAGAGCCGCGCCGAGAACATTCAGGAATTCCTGGGCGTTGCCGCCGAGTTTGAGGAGACGCACGAGGATATCGAGGGTACGCTCGAGAGCTTGGAAGAGCTGCGCGCGGCTGGCGTGGCCGACGTGCCGGATGCCGCCGAGCCCGAGCCCGTTGTGGTGAGCGCGCCCGCACCCGAGCCGGGTCCGTCTGCGCCTGTGTCTTCGTTCGAGGCGCTTGTCGGTGCGCGCGATGCCGCAGGCTCCAATCCGCTCGATAGCTTGGCCGCTCCGGCCCTCTCGCCGCAGGATGCCTTGGCTGCCGCCATCGCGGGCAACGCCTATGCCGCGCCGACGGAGCTGCCTGCCGGCGCCGTGCACGCCGACGAGATCGAGCGCACGTACGGCCCGCTCACCTGTAAGGCACTGCCGGCGCTTATGGAGTGGCTGGCCTTACGCTCGGACCTGGATTCTTTGGCTGGCGAGACGCATGCCATCACCATGATGACCATCCACTCCGCCAAGGGCTTGGAGTTCCCGGCGGTCTTTGTGGCCGGCATGGAGGAGGGCATCTTCCCCCACGTGCACGATTTTGGCGGCAGCGACGATCCGGGCAAGCTCGAGGAAGAGCGCCGCTTGGCCTACGTCGCCATCACGCGTGCCCGCAAGCGTCTGTTCCTGACCTATGCCGCCACGCGCCGCACCTACGGTTCGACCTCGGCCAATCCTCGTTCGCGCTTTCTCAACGAGATCCCGTTTGAGGATATCGAGTTTAGCGGTATCGGTTCTGCCGGTTTTGAGGGCACGGGCTGGGAGAAGCGCGGTGACCGTCACGGTACCTTTGGCTCGGGCATGGGCTCGGACATGTACGGCGGCAAGGTATTTGGCTCGCATACGCGCTCAACCGGCGGTTCCGCCTCGCGTGGCGGATCGAGCTTCGACGACTTCTTTGGCGGCAGTAGCTACGGTACCGAGCGGCATCGCGGGGTGTCGCCCGATGCCGGCCGTGTTGCCTCGACCTTTGGCTCGGGCGCGCCGCGAGCCAAAAAGCCCTCGTCCAAGGTGTCCCCGACGGTGGAGCGCAAGGTCGATCGCGCCAGCGCATCGCAGGACTTTGCCGCGGGCGATACCGTGAGCCATAAGACCTTTGGCACGGGCACCGTGATCTCGGTCGCCGGAGACATGATTGAGGTCCAATTCGAAAAGACCGGCCAGACCAAAAAGCTAATGAAGGGCTTTGCGCCTATAGTGAAACTGACCTAGGCGGCTTTCCCAGGCACGGCACCTCGGCCTTCAATCGTCGGGCATGACCTCAAGGTCTATGCCCTCCTCTTTCAGGCCGATCTGCCGCACCTGGAAAACCCGTACATCCGGCTAGGCAGGCGCGCCGGGGGCTTTGGTCGCCTGCTCGGACAGTCCTGCGCAAGACGGAGAGCACATTAAGTGCTCTCCTTTGCGTGCGGAACTCGCGATCGATGTTGCCCTATGCGCCCGCCCAGGTCCTTAGATAACGTTGCTTGCGAACGTCGCTCTGCTCGTTCGTCTTTTTGGTCTGGAGAGCCGGGTGGGCTGATATATAGATACGAGTAGGGGCTCCTCCGTTAATGAACGGGGGAGCCCCTTGTTGCTTTTTGATTGTCGTTACTAGCCAGAGGCTCGCCGGGACCGGTGACCTACAGGTGGCTGATGATCAGTTCCATCTTGCCCTCGAGCTCAATCTTGTCCACGGTGCTCGGGGCCAGCAGGTGGCTTCCCTTGTGGACGGGGTCGCCGCAGATGGTGCCTTCGCCGTCGATGACCGACAGACACATGAAGGGCCAGCGCTGGTCGAGGGTCTTGCTACCGTTAACGCGCACGCGATCAACGGTGTAGCAGGGGTTGGACTCGAGTTCGGTCACGCCGTCCACCTCGGGCGCGGTTATCGTGCCGTCGGTCGGAGCCTGGGCATCAAAGTCGATGCAATCGAGGCTCTGCTCAATGTGAAGCGGGCGCAGCTTGCCGTCGGTGCCGGGGCGGTCGTAGTCGTACAGACGATACGTCACATCGCTCGACTGCTGCGTCTCCAAAATGAGCGTGCCGGTCTTGATGGCATGCACGGTACCGGAATCAATCTGGAAAAAGTCGCCCTTGTGGATCGGCAGTACGTTGAGCATGTCGCCCCAACGGCCTTCCTCGATCATCTGTGCGGCCTCGGCGCGGTCATGCGCGCGCTGGCCGACGATGATCGTGGCGCCGGGCTCGCAATCCAGCACGTACCAGCACTCGGTTTTGCCCAGGCTGCCGTTTTCGTGCTCGGCGGCGTACTCGTCGTTGGGATGAATCTGGATCGAAAGGTCGTCCTTGGCGTCCAGAATCTTAATGAGCAGCGGGAACTCCTTGCCCTCGCAGTTGCCAAAGAGCTCGCGGTGCTCGGCCCACAGCCACGACAGCGTATGGCCGGCGTACGGGCCCTCCGCAATTTGGCAATCGCCATTGGGATGGGCCGAGATGGCCCAGCACTCACCGATGGGACCATTGGGAACGTCGTAACCAAATACCGTCTCCAGCTGACGGCCGCCCCAGATCTTCTCGTGGAAGATCGGCTTGAGCTTAATTAAATCGGACATGTAAATACCCCCATTATGTTGTGCGGACGCCGTGCAAAGCATCTCAAAAAGCGCCCGTCTAACTACAAAAACCTATGCCAACGTTACATTGTGCAGCTCAAAACGGTCGCCCACGTTGTGCGAGATTGAGTACTCAAACGCAGTACCGCTGTCCAAAAAACCAATCTGGTTGAGCTCGAGCAGGGGAGAGCCGGGCGTGGTGTCCAGGCGCTCCGCCTCTTCCTCGGTTGCCGCAACGGCGCGGATGGTGCGGTGGAAGCTCGAGATCTTAAGGCCACACTGCTCGCGGATAAAGCTGTAGACCGATTCGTACAGATCCTTTTTCTTAAGGCCTGGGATGAGCTCGAGCGGCATATATGTGTACTCGATAACGATAGGCTTCTCATCGACCTGGCGCACGCGCACGATGTGGTACGCAAAGTCGTCCTCGGCAATTCCCAGCTGGGTAGCGACGTCCGCCGGTGGATTAACAATTGAGAAATCGTAGACCACCGAGGTCACCTTTTCGCCGCGATGCTCATACGAAAAGCCCTGGGCACGGTCGTTCTTCCCCTGGAAAAACGCCTGGCCGGGAAGCCCCGCGGTGTCCTTAACGTAGGTGCCCGATCCGCGGCGGCTGGTGATAAGGCCTTCCTAGGTGATCTGCTCAATAGCTCGTTTGACGGTGATTTTGGAAACGTTATAGAGCTCGCAGAACTCAACGACGGTGGGCAGCTTATCGCCCGGTTTAAGGACGCCGTCCTCGATGCTGCAGCGGATATCGGCAGCTATCGCTTCATATTTGGGAATCATGGAACCTCCTTTCTGGCATGGATAGTCAGAAAGTAAATCTAGCTGGCCAGTAAGTATCTATAGTACTAATTTCTCGTCGAGCATTTCACCAGATAAAACCTGCCAAAACAAACCTGTCCCTTTTTGGTAGGTTTTTGCCTTGGGAGCGGTACCATACTGGCAATGTTTAAACGAGAAAGGTGGGCTCCCATGGAACCTAAGCAGTACTACATCGGCATTGACGTCGGCGGCACTTCGGTTAAGGAGGGCCTGTTCGACGAAGACGGTAACCTGCTTGCCAAGGCCAGCGTGCCTACGCCTCCCATCGTTGACGCTGCGGGCTTTGCCGCGGTGACCGAGGCTATCGACCAGGTGGTCGCCAAAGCCCAGATTCCGCGTGCCTTTGTGGCGGGTATTGGCCTGGCCGTTCCGTGCCCCATCCCGGCATCGGGCGATGCCAAGGTCAAGGCCAACATTGCCATTAACCTGCCCGAGCTGAGGATCGCCATTCAAAAGCACTGCCCCGACGCGGTCGTTAAGTACGAGAACGATGCCAACGCCGCTGCCATGGGCGAGGCCTGGCTCGGTTCTGCCAAGGGCGTGCAGAACGTCGTGATGGTCACCATCGGTACCGGCGTGGGCGGCGGCGTTATCGTTAACGGCGACGTGGTGTCGGGCGTTGTGGGTGCTGGCGGCGAGATTGGCCACATGTGCCTAAACCCGGCTGAGGAGCGCACCTGCGGCTGTGGCGGTCATGGCCATCTGGAGCAGTATTCCAGCGCCACCGGCGTGGTGAGCAACTACCTTGCTGAGTGCAAGAAAGCGGGCGTCGAGCCCATCGAGCTCACCGGCCCCTCCGATTCCAAGGACGTGTTCCAGGCCTGCCGCGAGGGTGACAAGCTCGCGTTGGCAGCTGCCGATACCATGGCCGACTACCTCGGCCGCGCCCTGGCGCTTATCGCCAACGTGGTCGATCCCGAGATGTTCCTGATCGGTGGCGGCGCCTCCGCTTCGGCCGATGTCTATCTCGACGCCGTTCGTGAGCACTTCCAGCGCTACGCGCTTTCCGCCTCGCGCGAGACGCCCATTAAGGTCGCCTCGCTCGGCAACGACGCCGGCATCATCGGTGCCGCCTACGTAGCCCTGCGCGCCGCCGGTAAATAGCTGGTGCAAGGGGGACAGGTTACTTTGCACCAACATGGTGCAAAAGGGACAGCCTTGGCCCCCATGCCTGCCCCAAAATATGCCGTGGCCCTTCCGTCTGCGAAGGCTCGGCATCGGCGTGCTACCATAGCTACGTCCAAGTACACATATCAAGTGGAGGATATCCATGGCAAACGTTCTTGTCTTTGGTCACCAGAACCCCGATAACGACGCCATCATGAGCGCCGTCGTCCTGTCCCAGCTGCTCAACCAGGTTGAGTATGCCGGCAACACCTACGAGGCTTGCGCTCTGGGCCAGCTTCCGGCCGAGTCCGCCAAGCTGCTCGCCGACGCCGGCATCGCCGAGCCCCGCGTGATCGAGTCCGTCGAGGCCGGTCAGCTCGTCGTCCTCACCGACCACAACGAGTCTGCCCAGTCCGTCGCCGGCCTTAAGGACGCCACGGTCTTTGGCGTTGTCGATCATCACCGCATCGGCGACTTCGAGACCGCCGGCCCGCTGCACTACATCTGCCTGCCCTGGGGCTCCAGCTGCACCATCGTCACCAAGCTCGCCGGCGTGCTCGGCGTTGAGCTTTCCGACGTTCAGGCCAAGCTGCTGCTCTCGGCCATGATGACCGACACGCTCATGCTCAAGAGCCCCACCACCACCGATGTCGACCGCGCCGTCGCCGCCAAGCTCGGCGAGCAGGTGGGCGTCGACCCGGTCAAGTTTGGCATGGAGGTCTTCCTCACCCGTCCGTCCGGCTCCTTCACCGCAGCCGAGATGGTCGGCAACGACATCAAGATGTTCGAGCCTGCCGGCAAGAAGCTGCTCATCGGCCAGTACGAGACTGTCGACAAGAGCCGCGCGCTCGGCATGATCGACGAGATCCGCGAGGCCATGCGCGCCTACGCCGCCGAGAAGGGTGCCGACGGCATCGTCCTGTGCATCACCGACATCATGGAGGAGGGCTCGCAGGTCCTGCTCGAGGGCGAGACCGAGGCTGCTCAGAAGGGCCTGGGCATTGCCGACGAGCACGACGGCGTCTGGATGCCGGGTGTCCTCTCCCGTAAGAAGCAGGTCGCTGCCCCCATCATGGCCGCCTGCTAGGTTTAGTTGACCAAACGCCACGACCGGATCGCGGACGCCCCGCGCTCCGGTCGTTTTTTTGTGCACGGCGCCGCATCGTCTCTTGGACAGGCGTGCCCGTGCCGTTGAGCAAATAATGTTCAACCTGTGGTTCCGCTTTTCGGCCGCGCCTGCGCGCTTGTCGTGCAGGGTAGGCTAGATGCAAGCGTAATACGTTAGAGCGCGGCGCCGCCACTTGGGCGGGCCGTGCTTTTTTAAGACGGGAGCCATCCCGTGAAAGGAGCCGCCCATGGCAGCAACTGAGCAGCTGTTCAACGTTCGTGAGCGCAAGCGCTTTGAGCGTCACGATATCTGGGAGCGCATCGCCGAGAACGGCACGATTTCCGCCGCCGTCATGGTCCTCGCCGCCATCGCCGCCGTCATTTGCGCCAATACCGATGCCTACGAGGCCATCCATCACTTTTTGGAGACCCCGTTGTATGTGGGTCTGGGCAACCTTACGGCCGGTCTCACCGTTGAGCTTTTCGTCAACGACTTCCTCATGGCGATTTTCTTTTTGTTGGTGGGCATTGAGCTTAAGTACGAGATGACGGTCGGCGAGCTCAAGAATCCGCGTCAGGCCATGCTTCCCATGCTGGCGGCCGTGGGCGGCGTCGTCGTTCCCGCCTGCATCTACCTGATCTTTAACCATGCCGGCGCCCGCAACGGTTGGGCCATCCCCATGGCAACCGATATTGCCTTCGCACTGGGCGTGCTGTCGCTTTTGGGCAATCGCGTGCCCAACGGCGTGCGCGTGTTCTTCTCGACGCTCGCCATCGCCGACGACCTCATCTCCATCGCCGCCATCGCCATCTTCTACGGTCAGAGCCCCAATCCGTTTTGGTTGGGCGCCGCCGCGCTTGTGACGTGCGCGCTCGTGTGGCTCAACAAGACGCAGCACTACCGCCTTGCCCCGTATTCGGTGCTGGGCCTGCTGCTGTGGTTCTGCATGTTCAAGAGCGGCGTGCACGCTACGCTTGCCGGCGTCATCCTGGCCTTCACCATCCCGGCCAAGTGCGGCGTCAAGCTCGATAGCCTCACCGATTGGTTGGGCGAGTGCCTGCCGCTGCTCGATGACCGCTACGACGACGAGGCGCACATCCTGGGCCAGCATGACTTTACCGTCTCGACCACCAAGGTCGAGCGCGTCATGCACCGCGTGACCCCGCCGCTCATCCGCATGGAGCGTCTGATCTCCACACCGGTCAACTTTGTGATCCTGCCGATCTTTGCGTTCGTCAACGCACAGGTTCGCCTAGTGGGCGTGGACATGAGCACGCTGCTCACCGACCCGGTGACACTCGGCGTGTACTTTGGCATGCTGCTGGGCAAGCCGATCGGCATCTTTGGCATGACGTTCGCCTTGGTCAAGCTTAAGGCCTGCGAGCTGCCGCACAACGTCAACTGGCATATGATTGCCGGTGTGGGCATTCTGGGCGGCATCGGCTTTACCATGTCGATTCTCATCAGCGGCCTTGCCTTCCCGACGGCCCAGTTTGAGGTTCTGGCTGCCAAGGCCGCCATCCTTGCCGGTTCGGTCACCGCTGCCGTGCTCGGCATGATCTACATGAGCGTGGTCTGCAAACACCCCGCGCCCAAGGGCGAATAAGAGCGTAAAAACCGGGGCCGGACGCACCCCCGGATACCCTCGTGTGCAAAAAACGCCGTTTGTGAGTACTGTCACAAACGGCGTTTCATTTTATGCACGAAAAATAATGGACATAATCATGCAATCTGTATGTTAATGAGTAATCGCTTGACTCCAATTTGGCGACAGCTACCGCTCGGAAAGAAAATTCAGGCGCAAAAACGCCGATTTGGGGCCTGAATCGCTGCTACTAAAAAGGTAACAGTACTCATATTTGCTCTTTTTTGCACACGGGCCCGATGACTGGGTTATTCCACGGTGCCGTAGACGGCGCCCCAGCCGTGGGCGGCCAAGGCGGAATTGAGCTGGTCGCAAAGTGACTGGCGGTCGTAATAGCCGGGCGGTAGCAGGTTGACGATCTCCATGAGATCGGGGGCCAGGTCCAAGATTTCGGCCTGTACGATCAGATCCAGGCGGTCGATGGCGTGGCGGTCGTAAAACAGTCCGTCGACCAGGCGCTGCAGGTCGCCGAATTCCTCGGCCTGGAACGATCCGTACTCCATAGTGCCTCCTTGGGCGCCCCACGCCGGCATGCGCGGCGATTCGTAATTCATTGCGATGTACTTAATCTATCACGGCTTCATAACGTTGCGGCGGTGGCGGTCTATACTTAGACGAACTGCAACGTACCGCTTCGCGAAAGGTCGCACCCCATGCAGACGATCTACCAGAAGATGGAAACCACCGAACTCGATGCCGCCATCGAGGCGCTCAAAGCCGAGGTCGCCGAGGTCAAGGCCAAGGGCCTGGCGCTCGATATGGCCCGCGGCAAGCCGTCGCCCGCCCAGGTTGACATCTCGCGCCCCATGCTCGATATCCTCAATGCCGACGCCGATCTGCACGATGGCAACGTCGACTGCTCCAACTACGGCTGCTTCGAGGGCATTCCCTCGGCACGTAAGTTGGCAGGGGAGTTCCTGGGTTGCCCCGCCGAGCAGACGCTCGTGCTGGGTTCGTCGAGCCTGCTGATCGAGCATGACATCGCCGGCATGTTCTGGCGTTGCGGCTCGTGCGGCAGCGAGCCCTGGGACGCCTACGAGGCCGCGCACGACGGCAAGAAGGTCAAGTTCCTGTGCCCCGTTCCCGGCTACGATCGCCACTTTGGTATCACCGCCGACTTGGGCATCGAGAACGTCCCCGTCGCGATGACTGACAACGGCCCCGACATGGACGAGGTCGAGCGCCTGGTTGCCGCCGACGATTCCATCAAGGGCATCTGGTGCGTGCCCAAGTATTCCAACCCCACGGGCATCACCTTTAGCGAGGACACCGTGCGCCGCCTGGTCGAGATGCCCACGGCCGCGCCCGATTTCCGCATCTTCTGGGACAACGCCTACTGCGTGCACGACCTGTACGACGAGACCGACGAGCTCGCAAACATCTTTGACCTCGCTCGCGCGGCGGGCACCGAGGACCGCGTGGTGGCCTTTGCCTCGACGTCCAAGATCACCTTCCCGGGCGCCGGCATCGGCTTTATCGGTGCGAGCCCCGCGGTCATCGCCGAGTTCTCCAAGTGCCTGAAGGCCGGCCTCATCAGCGCCGACAAACTCAACCAGCTGCGTCACGTGCGCTTCCTTCCCACCATCGAGGCGGTCAAGGAGCACATGAAAAAGCATGCCGAGTTCTTGCGCCCGCGCTTTGAGGCCGTTGAGCGCAAGCTTACCGAGGGCTTGGGCGACACGGGCTGCGCCACCTGGACGCACCCCCGCGGCGGCTACTTTGTAAGCTTCGATGGTCCCGAGGGCTCGGCCCAGAAGGTCGCCGCGCTTTGCGCCGACCTGGGTGTCAAGCTCACGCCGGCCGGTGCTACCTGGCCCTATGGCAAGGATCCGCGCGACACCAACATCCGCATCGCGCCGAGTTATCCCACGGTCGAGGACCTGGAGGCCGCGCTCGATGTGCTGGTGCTGGCCGTCAAGCTTGTCGCTGCCGAGCTTGCGCGTGCCGAGCGCGCCTAACGCGCGGCTTCCCGTACTATCCGCACTTTCGATACGTAAAGGAGCGTATACATGGATTTGGGTATTTCCACCAACCCCACGCCGGAGCTCTACACCATTAAGGTGAGCGGCGAGATCGATATCTCTAACGCCGATAGCCTGCGCAATGCCATCGACCTGGCGCTCGAGCAGCCCACTGAGGCCGTTGAGCTCGATTTTGCCCAGGTGAGCTACATCGATTCGACGGGCATTGGCGTGCTCGTAGGCGCCGCGCACCACGCGATCGACCACGGCAAGCGCTTTAGCTGCACCAATGTGCAGCCCCCGGTGATGCGCGTGGTTCAGCTGCTGGGCGTCGACCAGGAGATTTCGATCACCGCTGCTTAATCTTTGCCCACAAAGGGCGTGCCGTTTGGCATATGTTTGTGATGCGCTCGGACGTTTTGGCGTCCGGGCGCTATACTTAACCGAATGAATAGACGAGTTCCGGCCGAATGGCGCGGTGCGGGCTCGACTCACATCGAGCCTTGGAGGTATGTGTGTTTGGTATTGGAGAGGGTGAGCTCGCGATCATCGTGGTCTTCGGCTTTTTGCTGTTTGGCCCGGATAAGCTCCCGCAGATGGGCCGCACGATCGGCCGTGCCATCCGTCAGTTCCGCGAGACGCAGGAAAAGATGACGGCCGTTGTTCAGTCCGAGATTATCGATCCGGTGAGCGAGGCCGCGTCGGCCCCGGTCAAGCCCAAGAAGGCTGCTGCGACCGACGACGATTCCGACGCGGATGAGGATGCCGCCGAGACGGCAGCGCCTGTCAAGAAGGAGACCTTTGCCGAGCGTCGTGCCCGTCTTGCTGCCGAGAAGGCCGCGAGCGAGGCTGTCGCCGAGGGCGAGGGTGCTGCTGAGGAGACTGAAGCCGAGGGTGCCGACGCCGGGTCTGCCGATGCCGCCGTCGAGTCCGAGTCTGCTGCAGAGTCGGAGCCCGAGCCCGAGCCGGCAGAGCCCACGACGGCCGACCTCTATGCCCGTCGTCCCCGCAAGCGCAAGGTCGTCGTCGATCAGCTCGCCCGCGAGCTCGAGGCCGAGGACGATGCCGCTGCCGACGCCCCGAAGGGAGGCGATGAGTAATGCCTATCGGACCTGCGCGTATGCCGCTCTTCGATCACCTGGGAGAGCTCCGTCGCCGCCTGACCATCGTGGTCGTGTCGGTGTTTGCCGCCGCTATCGTGTTGTACTTCGCCACGCCCGTGGTGCTCGATATCTTGAAAGATCCCATCCGCTCGTTTGTGCCGGACGGTAAGTTCTACATCACCACCACGCTCGGCGGCTTTGGTCTGCGCTTTTCGCTGGCTCTCAAGATGGCCGTTGTCATGTGCACGCCCATGATCGTCTGGCAGGTCTTGGCGTTTTTCCTGCCGGCGCTTCGTCCCAATGAGCGCAAGTGGGTCGTGCCCACGGTGCTCGCCTCGACGGTGCTGTTCTTCTTGGGCGCCATCTTCTGCTACTTCATCATCATCCCTGCGGGCTTTGAGTGGCTCATCGGCGAGACTTCGGCCGTCGCCACGGCGCTGCCCGAACTGGAGGATTACATCAACATGGAGCTGCTCTTTATGATCGGCTTTGGTGTGGCGTTCGAGCTGCCGCTCATCATCTTCTATCTGTCCGTCTTTCATATCGTGTCCTACGCGGCCTTCCGCAGCGCCTGGCGCTATGTATATGTGGGCCTGCTGGCGGGCTCGGCTGTAATTACGCCCGATGGCTCGCCCGTCACGCTGGGTCTTATGTATGGTGCCCTGCTCTCGCTCTACGAGATTTCGCTCGCCATCGCCCGTGTGGTCATTACCGCGCGCGAGGGCAAGGAGGGCTTGTTTGTGAGCCGTCTGGACCTGTTCTCGGACGATGAGGACGACGAGGAGTAAATCGGTATGCACGAGGTTGGCATTGTCAACGGCATACTCGATACAGTGATTCGCGCGGCGCGTGGGGCGGGGGCCTCGCGCGCCGTTTTGGTTACGCTGCGTATCGGGGATATGACCGAGGTCGTGCGCGAGGCGCTCGACTTTGCATGGGAGACGTTTCGCGACGAGGACCCGCTCACGCGCGGCTGCGAGCTTGCCGTGGAGGAGGTCCATCCGCAAAGTGAATGCTTGGACTGCGGCGAGGTCTTCGATCACGACCGCTTTCATTGTCGCTGCCCCCAGTGTGGCGGCGCCAACGTGCGCCTGCTGCACGGTCGCGAGCTCGACATCGCAAGTATCGAAATCGAAACCCCCGACGATTAGCCCGCCAGCCACCTGGGAACGGGGTATAAAGGGGCCAAAGTAAGGAGTGCCGAGTATGGCCGAGAAAACGATTGATATCGCGTCGCCGATTCTGTCGCGCAATGAGCGCCTGGCAGATCAGCTGCGACAGCGATTTAAAGAGACAAACACCTATGTGATCAATGTGCTGTCGAGCCCCGGTTCGGGCAAGACCACTACGATTCTGGGCACCAACGAGCGCCTGCGCGACAAGGCCGGCGTGCGTTGCGCCGTCATCGAGGGCGATATCGCCTCGGATGTCGATGCCATCACCATGAAGGAAGCCGGCATGCCCGCCATCCAGATCAACACGGGCGGCCTGTGCCACCTCGAGGGCAACATGATCATGGAGGCCGTTGACGCCTTCGACCAGGCGGTGGGCCTTCAAAACATCGATGTTATCTTTATCGAAAACGTGGGCAACTTGGTCTGCCCGGTCGACTTTGACCTGGGCGAGAACCTGTCCATCATGATTCTCTCGGTGCCCGAGGGCGACGACAAGCCCATCAAGTACCCGGGCATCTTCCAGCACGCTGGCGCGCAGCTGCTCAATAAGGTCGACGTGGCCCCGGCTTTCGATTTTGACATGGATAGGTATACTAAGACACTCGATGACCTCAATCCGCAGGCGCCGCGGTTTGCCGTGAGCGCGCGCAAGGGCGAGGGCATGGATGCCTGGTGCGATTGGCTCATCGGGCAGATCGAGCAAGCAAGGGCGTAAATCGGCCGCCATACGGGCGGGCGTAGCCGCAGAGACACGAGATAGGAGCCTCTTTTGAAGCTCATCATCGCCGAGAAAAATGACGCCGCGCGTCAGATTGCCGAGCGGCTGTCCACGGGCAAACCCAAAAAGGACAAGGTGTACAACACCGCCATCTACCGTTTTGAGTGGAAGGGCGAGGAGTGCGTGACGATCGGTCTTGCCGGTCACATCCTCGCGCCCGATTTTTGCGACAGCGTGCTGTTCGATAAAAAGCTGGGCTGGTATTCGGTCACCGAGGACGGCGAGATGCTGCCGGCCGACATACCCGATGGCTTGGCACGCCCGCCCTACGACACCAAGCGCAAGCCGTTTCTTGCCGATGGCATCTCCATCAAGGGCTGGAAGCTCGAGAGCCTGCCCTATCTCACCTGGGCGCCCGTCATTAAGCTACCGGCCGAGAAGGAGCTCATTCGTTCGCTCAAGAACCTTGCCAAGAAGTCCGACAGCGTCATCATCGCCACGGACTTCGATCGCGAAGGCGAGCTGATCGGTTCGGACGCCCTCAACAAGGTGCGCGAGGCTGCGCCCGACCTGCCGGTCGCCCGCGCCCAGTATTCTTCGTTTACCAAGGCCGAGATCACGCAGGCCTTCGATAACCTTGTCTCGCTCAACCAGAACCTGGCCGACGCCGGCGAGAGCCGTCAGCACATCGACCTCATCTGGGGCGCGGTGCTCACGCGCTACCTGACGCTCGCCAAGTTTGGCGGTTTTGGCAACGTGCGTTCCGCCGGCCGCGTGCAGACGCCGACGCTTGCCCTGGTGGTCGAGCGCGAGCGCGAGCGCATGGCGTTTGTGCCCGAGGACTATTGGCAGATCCGTGGCATGGGCGCCGCGCAGAGTGCTGCCGAGGACGACCGCTTTAAGATTGCGCACAAGACGGCACGCTTTACCGACAAGGATGCTGCCGAGACAGCGTACGGCCACGTTGACGGCGCTACGACGGCGACCGTTGCCGCGGTGACCAAGCGCTCGCGCAAGCAGCAGCCGCCCACGCCGTTTGCGACCACCTCGCTGCAGGCTGCCGCCGCAGCCGAGGGTATCTCGCCTGCGCGTACCATGCGCATCGCCGAGTCCCTCTACATGGCGGGCCTCATCAGCTACCCGCGTGTCGACAATACCGTATACCCCGCGACGCTTGATCTGGGCGCCGTGGTGAGCGACCTGGCAAAGATTAACCCGGCGCTGGCACCCGTGTGCAAAAAGGTACTCGCCGGTCCCATGAAGCCCACGCGCGGCAAGGTCGAGACCACCGACCACCCGCCTATCTACCCCACGGGCGAGGGCGATCCGTCCACGCTTGATGGCGGCCAACGCAAACTCTACGATCTTATCGCCCGCCGCTTCCTGGCGACGCTTATGGGTCCCGCGACCATCGAGAACACCAAGCTCGAGCTCGACGTGAACGGTGAGCCGTTCGTGGCTTCGGGCGATGTGCTCGTGACCCCGGGTTTCCGCGAGGCATACCCGTACGGACTCAAGCGCGACGAGCAGATGCCGCCGCTGGAGCAGGGCGATACGGTTGATGTGTTCGACATTAAGCTCGAGGCAAAGCAGACCGAGCCGCCCGCACGCTACAGCCAGGGTAAACTCGTGCAGGAGATGGAGAAGCGCGGCTTGGGCACCAAGTCCACGCGCGCGAGCATCATCGAGCGCCTGTACGCCGTGCGCTACCTCAAAAACGATCCCGTGGAGCCGAGTCAGCTGGGCATCGCCATCATCGATGCGCTGACGCAGTTTGCCCCGCGCATCACGAGCCCCGATATGACCAGCGAGCTCGACGGCGACATGACCCGCGTCGAGCGCGGCGAGGACACCGAAGAGCATGTCGTGACGCACTCGCGCGCACTGCTGGCCGGCGTGCTCGACGAGCTGCTCAAGCATACGCAGGAGCTGGGCGACGCCATCAGCGACGCCGTCACGGCCGATGCACGCGTGGGCGCCTGTCCCAAGTGCGGCAAGGACCTGGTTATGAAGACTAGCGCCAAGACCCGCGGCAGCTTTATCGGCTGCATGGGATGGCCCGACTGCGACGTGACCTATCCGGTGCCGAGTGGCGTCAAGGTGAGCCCGCTCGAGGGCGAGGCCGCCGTGTGTCCCGAGTGCGGTGCGCCGCGCATTAAGTGTCAGCCGTTCCGCCAGAAGGCCTTCGAGATTTGCGTGAACCCCACATGCCCCACCAACTACGAGCCCGACCTTAAGGTGGGCGAGTGCAAGGTGTGTGCCGAGGCCGGACGCCATGGCGACCTGATCGCGCACAAGAGCGAGAAGAGCGGCAAGCGCTTTATCCGCTGCACCAACTATGACGATTGCGGCGTGAGCTATCCTCTACCGGCGCGCGGTAAGCTCGAGGCGACGGGTGAGACCTGCCCCGAGTGCGGCGCCCCCATCGTGGTGGTCAACACGGCGCGCGGCCCGTGGCGCATCTGCGTGAACATGGACTGCCCGACCAAGGAGAAGAAGCCCGCCCGCGGTCGCAAGACCACGACCAAGGCGAGCACGGCCAAGAAGACGACGGCGGCAAAGAAGACTGCTGCCAAGAAGACGACGGCGAAAAAGACGACGTCCAAGAAGTCGACCACCAAAAAGACTGCTGCCGACAAGTAACCGAGCACATATAGACACGGCGGGGCCG
>PPYE01357828.1_pt1 | contig 16412 bp, 10 predicted proteins | sample 1559881 | NCBI WGS metagenome assembly PPYE01 (sample SAMN08240022, study PRJNA423297) | Human gut metagenome, whole genome shotgun sequencing project. | reverse complement strand
ATATAATATACACTAAAATGATAAAATTGTAAAGATTTGTAAAACGTTAAAGATTAGAAAATATCGACATTTGTAGACATTTTTTGACCTAACTAGGTGAAAATTTATATTTATTTAATACAATAAGAACGCAAGTAGTGCGTCCTGTATAGAAATAATTTTATTCTCTGTTTTTTAGTTCATTTATTTTTTCTTCACCTTTTGTTATCCAATCCTTTAAATTAACTTTTGCTTTTATATTAGGGAAAGCTTCAACAAGCCTTCTGTGTAATCCTGATTTTTGTGTTATAATTTTCTTCACTTTTTTTGATATTTCTTCTGTATTGTCTTTAACACTTCCAGAAATTTCTTTTAAGTTTGATATTATTTTTCCTGATATTATATTGTCTGTTATATATACAGCCAATAGTATTCCACATATAATGTGTAATGCTATATTGGGCATCTTTTCATATATATTAAGGAATGCAGGATTTACTATATAAAGTATAAGGCATCCCATTATTCCAAAAGGCAATAAAGTTTCTAAGCAAATTCTGCCATTTATATTGAATTTTCTTTTGCTATAATCCCACCATCTTGCATGAAATATTTTTTCCATAAAATAACTTGTAAAATACTCCAATGTACCACATATTAATATTGAAAATATAAATGTTGCTGGAATATCTGATTGATATCTTTTTAGTAATATTGTAAGTAATATTACTCCATAACCATATATTGGGCAATATGGTCCTATTAAAAATCCTCTGTTTACAAATTTTTTCTTATCAATTAAAGTTTTTGTTACCTCCATTATCCAGCCCAATACTGAATATGTAAAGAATAGTAAGAAATATAATTCTATTGTTCTTAGCATATTATCCCCCTTTATTTATATCTTTTTTATGTATTATATATTCTCATCATTTTGTCGTCAAGTTTTAAATTATACTATCATTTTTGTTAAATCTTTTAAATTATTTTCTTCTTTTAATATTTTATTTCTCTTTCTGTTTGCTTTTAAATTATCTTTTGCGACTGTCATAAGCAATTTTATTCTATTAGTTTGGTTTGTTTCACTTGCACCTGGATCATAATCTACTGGAGTTATATTTGCTTCTGGGAATTTAGCTCTAATAGTTTTAATTACACCTTTTCCTACAATATGATTTGGTAAGCATGCAAATGGTTGTAAACAAATGATGTTTTGTATTCCTTCATTCATAAATTCAATTATCTCTGCTGTTAAAAGCCAACCTTCTCCGGTTTGATTTCCTGTAGATAATATTTCTTGTACTTCTTCTGCAAGTTTATTTATATTGCATGGTTTCATATATCCTTTTTTAGAACTTGCTAATGCTTTTCCATAATCTTTTTCTATTTTGTCTAACAAGTCTAGCCCTAGTTCAAATATATCTGATGTCATTTTAGAAGTTTTTAATAGCTCATGCTTTATTGGGTTGTTTTTTAAAGCATATTTGGCAAATCCCATTAATTCTGGCATATATACTTCTGCACCTTCTTTTTCTAAAATTTCCTCTGCAAAATTGTTTCCATAAGGATGGTATTTTATTAATATTTCTCCAACAATTCCTACTTTTGGTTTTTCTATACTTGTATCTAGTTCGATTTTTTCAAAATCATTTACTATTTCATATAAACTCTTATTAAACTCTTTTGTACTTGCAGTTTTAAGTAATTCTTTACATTTTTTCATCCATTTGTTATATACTTTTTTAGTTTCGCCTTTGTTCACTTCATAAGCTCTGTTTTTATGTAATACAGTTTGTAATAAATCTCCATAAATTGTAGCTTTTATTAGTTTTCTTAATAATTTTAAAGTTATTTTGAATCCTGAATTTTTTTCAAGTCCTGCCATATTAAATGATATTACTGGAACATTTGAAAATCCTGCATCTTTTAATGCTTTTCTTATAAAGCCTATATAATTTGTTGCTCTACATCCACCACCTGTTTGAGAAATCATAAGTGCTGTTTTATTTATATCATATTTTCCACTTTGAAGTGCTTCTATCATTTGTCCTGTTGTCAAAATCGATGGATAGCAAGCATCATTATTTACATACTTCAATCCTGTTTCTACAGTATTATTTGTACATTTTTTTAGAACTTCTACTTTGTATCCTTCTGAATTTAATACTGATTCAAACAATTCAAAATGTATTGGTGCCATTTGTGGAATTAATATTGTATAATCTTTTTTCATTTGTTTTGTGAATTGTTTTTTTACTGTTTCGTAATTTCCATTTTCATCATCATTTTTATCTTCACATCTGTTATTCATACTTGCAAGTAAAGAACGTATTCTTATTCTTATTGCACCTAGATTATTTATTTCATCTATTTTTATTAAAGTATACATTTTGTTATAACTTGCTAAAATTTCTTCAGCTTGGTCTGTTGTTATAGCGTCCACTCCACATCCAAATGAATTTAGTTGAACTAGCTCAAGATTCTTTTGTTTCCCAACAAAATCAGCTGCTGCATATAGTCTTGAATGAAACATCCATTGATCTACAACCCTTATTGGTCTTTTTACCTCTCCTAAAGGCGCTACGCTATCTTCTGTAAGTACCGCTATTCCTAGACTTGTAATCATTTTATCTATACCATGATTAACTTCGCCATCCAAATGATATGGTCTTCCAGCTAAAACAATTCCTCTTAAATTATGTTCATTAATATATTTTAAAGTTTCTATACCTTTTTTATGTATATCTTCTCTAAAGTTTTGATATTCCTCTTCTGCCTTTTTTATTGCATTATTTAGCTCTGATTTAGTAAACTTATATTTCTTAAATTCCTCTATTTCCATAAATCTTTTGCTAAGTCCTTTTTTGTCAAGTGGTAAAAAAGGATTTATAAATTCTACATCTTTTAATTCTTCTATGTTATTTTTTAGTGTTTCTGAATATGATATTACTATTGGGCAGTTGAAGCTATTATTTGCTTTTTCGTCTTCTTTCCTAGAATACATTATACATGGATAAAATATTGTTTTTACACCTTGTTGTATTAAACTAATTACATGTCCATGCGATAATTTTGCTGGATAACATACAGATTCTGATGGTATGCTCTCCATACCTTTTTCATAAGTTGTTCTATTTGTTTTTTCAGAAAGTATTACTCTAAATCCTAAGTTTGTAAATAAGGTAAACCAAAATGGATAATCCTCATACATATTTAGAACTCTTGGTATTCCTATTGTTCCTCTTTTAGCATCTTTTTCTTCTAATGGTTTATATCCAAATAATCTATTATATTTATATTGATATAAATTAGGAATTTCTTTTCTAGATTTATCTAATCCCGCTCCTCTTTCACATCTATTGCCTGATATGAATTTTTTTCCATTTGAAAACTCATTAAATGTAAGTAGACATCTGTTCTCGCACCCTTTACATCTTGTATGTATTACTGTTGTTTTTAGTTCATCTATTTCTTTTGATTTTAATATTGTAGATTCTACTGGCTTTTCTTCTAATTTGCTATATGCTTCTTTTGCAATTAAAGCTACTCCATAAGCTCCCATTAATCCTGCAATATCTGGTCTTATTACATTTTTTCCTACTATTAATTCAAAAGCACGAAGTACTGCATCATTATAGAATGTTCCACCTTGTACAACAATGTTTTCCCCTAAATCATCTACATTTCTTATTTTCATAACTTTTTGTATAGCATTTTTTATTACAGAATATGAAAGTCCTGCAGATATATCACCTACACTGTAACCTTCCTTTTGTGCTTGTTTTATTTTTGAATTCATAAATACTGTACATCTTGAACCTAAATCTACTGGTTTTCTAGACATGATAGCTTCTCTTACAAATTCATCTAAGCTCAAGTTTAAACTTTTTGCAAATGTTTCTATAAAAGAGCCACATCCAGATGAACATGCTTCATTAAGCATAATATTATCTACTGCATGATTTTTTATTTTTATGTACTTCATATCTTGTCCGCCAATGTCTACTATACTATTAACTTCTGGCATAAAGTTTTTTGCTGCAGTATAATGTGCTATTGTTTCTATTTCTCCTACATCAACATTTAGTGCTGTCTGAATTAGTTTTTCTCCATATCCAGTTACACCGCCATATACAATTTTTGCCTCTTCAGGAATTTTAGTATACAGTTTTTTTAGCATATTTATAACGCTCTCTAATGGTTTTCCTTCATTATTTTTATATGCAGAATATAGAAGATTTCCTTCTTCATCTATTAAAACTAATTTGCTTGTTGTTGAACCTGCATCTATACCTAAATAACAATTTCCTTTATGTAGTTTTAAATCTTTTCTTTTTATTTTATCTTGTCCATGTCTTTTTCTAAAATCTTTGTACTCTTGTTCTATTGTAAATAATGGTGGTAAATGGTTCTTTGTTTCATCTTTATAGTTTTTTAATAATTCTATTTTTGCTTTTAATTTTTGTGCACTTATTGGTTTGTGATTTGCTGATTCTATTGCTGCTCCCTTTGCAACTAGCAAATGTGCATCTTCTGGGAATATTATTTCTTTTTCTGTTAAATTCAAAGTTTCTATAAATCTTTTTCTAAGTTCAGACAAATAATTTAATGGTCCACCCAAAAATGCAACATTTCCTTTGATTGGTCTACCACATGCTAGTCCACTTATTGTTTGATTTACAACTGCTTGGAAAATAGATGCTGCTATATCTTCTTTTGCTGCTCCCTCATTTAAAAGTGGTTGAATATCAGTTTTTGCAAACACTCCGCATCTTGAAGCAATTGGATATATTGTTTTATAATTTTTAGCAAGCTCATTTAATCCCATTGTATCTGTGTTTAGAAGACTTGCCATTTGATCTAGAAATGCTCCTGTACCACCTGCACATGTTCCATTCATACGTTGTTCTATTGACTTATCAAAATAAATTATTTTTGCATCTTCTCCACCTAATTCAATCGCTACATCTGTTCTTGGTATATATTTCTCTATCGATCTTTTGCAAGATACTACCTCTTGAATAAATGTCATTCCTAGAAGTTCCGAAACAGATAAAGCTCCGTGAACCAGTTAATGCAATGGTCATTTCTTCATCTTTGTATTCATTTGCTAATTTTTCTAAGCATTCACATACTGTCTTTCTGGTATCTGAAAAATGCCTTTGATAGCTTGTGTTAATTGTATTTAAATTTTCGTCCATTACAACTACTTTTACTGTTGTTGAACCTACGTCTAATCCAATATGTATCATATTTTCCCTTCTTTTCTTTTAAAAATTAAATTTGTAATAATATGGTTGTATGTCTGTATAAATTGAAGACATATAAATAAGCTCTCCATCTTGTGCTTTAAGTTTTAGATTTGGAAAAGTTCTTAGCATTTTTTTATCTGAAAATACTTTATTGGCAAGTTCTGCTGTGTTTTCCATTTCAAGCACTCTTTCATAGCTATTTATATATTTATTTTTATTTATTACATCTAAATTATATGAGTATACAGTTCTTTCAAAGAATAATTTTAATGCAAAAGCAGTTAAGAGTCCATCTATTGCTAAGAATACTGTTCCCACAACCACTAATGTTTTTAAATATTTCATTGGAACTTTTTCTTTTGTTTTATCTATTAACTTATCTATTATAGGATTAAAATGCCTTATTAGATATAAGGCAAGTAGTCCCCAAAATAAAGAAAATGTAAAACATATTCTTCCATTTATATTAAGAAAATTATTTGAATAATCCCACCAATTTACTTTAAAAATTACTTCTCCTAAATAACTTATAATATATTCAACAATAGAACCTACTAAAAATCCTCCAAAGAATAATGTATAATTATTTTTCTTAAAGCATTGAAGTCCTAATATCATTGCTACCGCCCCAACTCCATAGATTGGGCAAAAAGGTCCATATAAAAATCCTTTTCTGCTTTCTAGCATGCCTTTTGTAAAAAGTCCAAATAAAGTTTCTATAATATATCCTACTATGCTATATATAATAAAATATGTTAAAATTCTCCATATACTTATTCCTGCAATTTTTAATATTTTTTTTTCTTTTTTCATCTTCTTTCCCCTTTATTATTAGATTTGTTTATATAGATTGGATTTTGTTTAATTGATGTGTGAGGTGGGATTTGTAGGGGCGTATTGCATACGCCCTAAAACGAATTTGTTGCAAACATTGTAGGGGTCGCACTCCTGGGCGACCCGCAATGCATCGTAGAAATCGCCCCTAACAAATTACAATTTAATTGGTAATGTTACTATAAATGTTGTGCTTTCATTTAATTTACTTGTTACTTCTATTTTTCCACCTGATAATTCAACAATTCTTTTGGCAATTGTCATTCCTAGACCTGCTCCTGGCTTGGTATGTGATTTATCTACTTGATAAAATCTATCAAATATCTTTTTAGCCTCTTCTTCTTCCATTCCAATTCCATAATCTTTTATTTCTACAATAACGCTGTCTTGATTTGTTTTCATTTTTACATCTATTTGCCCATCTTGTTTGGAGAACTTTATACTGTTTTCTATTATGTTCATCCAAACTTGATACATTAAGTCCTTTTCGCCCCAAAATTCCTGTTCTTTTAAGCTTACATTAAACTTAATATTTTTTTCTTTCCATTTTGGTTCTAATACACTTATTGTTCTTCTTATCTGCTCTGCTATATTAAATTTTGTTTTATTCATTATTCTTTCTTGGTTTTCCAGTTTTGCAAGTTTTAGGATATTTGTAGATAAATATAGAAGTCTATCTGATTCTTCTTTTATAATTTCTGCATATTCTTTTCTTTCTTCCTTGCTTAAATCATCAGCTTCCAAAAGTTTTGCAAATCCCTGTATAGAACTAATTGGCGTTTTTATCTCATGTGATACATTATTAATAAAATCTTTTTGCAAGCATTCAATACTATTTAATTCTTTTACCATTTTGTTGAAATTGTGTGTTAGTTCTCCTATTTCGTCATCTCTTTTTGTTTCTAGTTCTATAGTAAAATCTCCTGAAGCTACTTTTTTTGTTGCATCAGTTATTTTTTTTATTGGATTTACTATTTTTCTTGATATGTTTTGCATTAAAGCTATGGTTATTAACAATATACTAACTATAGATACCCTAATGCTCCTGCTAGAAATATTAAGTAAATCTTTTATTGATTGTCCTTGTTGTTCATTGATTTCAATAAGTTTTATATTGATAGATCTTTGTACAAATACATAAAAAAGAAAAGCAGCAATTGCAATAACAATTAAAATATATAATATTGCTGTTTTTATAATCCTTCTTTGTATTGATTCCTTTTTTCCAAATATTGTTGTAAGAAAATTTGTAAACATTTTTAATTCCTTTATAAGTTATTTTTTGTTATTATTGCTTTATAGCCTATTCCTCTAATTGTCAAAATCTCAAACTCTTTTATATCACTCAATTTTTCTCTTATTCTTTTTATGTGGACATCAACTGTTCTAAAATCTGATTCATTATCTAATCCCCATATTTCTTCTATTAGTTCTTGCCTTGTAAAAATGGTGTCTGGAGTACTTAAAAATTTGTATAATAGCAAGAATTCCTTTTGTGTTAGTTGATAATTTTTTCCTTTATATGTTACCGACATTTGTTTGTAGTCTAATACTAAGTTTCCTATTATAAGTTTCTTTTCATTTGCAGCATTTGCTCTTTTTAGTAATACTTTAACTCTAAGTAGCAATTCTTCCATATCTATTGGCTTTACCATATAGTCATCTGCTCCTAGCAAAAATCCTTCTCTTTTATCTTCTATTGTAGACTTTGCTGTAACCAATAGAATTGGAATAGTATAATTTGCTTCTCTTAAAGACTTTGTAAGTTCATAGCCATCCATTTTTTCCATCATAATATCACTAATTATTAAATCTATGTAATTTGTATCTATAACCTCTAATGCTTCTTCCCCATTTGTGGCTTCATATGTGATATATTCGTTTTTTCGTAAATATGTAGTTATTAATTTTCTTAAATTTTTGTCATCTTCTACTACTAATATTTTAAACATTTTTCCACCTCTTTTGGCCGTATTAGAAGTGGCAATATATACTCAAAAGGGGATGATGCTTGGATATATTTTTAGCGCCACTTCTAATCTTGGTTATATTATCAAAGAAATATGAACTTATTATGAACTATATCAAATTTTAAAAAATTTGTCTAGTTTTGTAGAAAAAATAAAAGAACCAAAAATTGTTTTTCTTGATTCTTTTTTGATTATTTAATTTTTATATCATATTATGAGCCTAAAATTATAAAATAGAAATCTTTACCCTCGTTTTCAAAAAAACTACACCACTTATTTCCGCATATCCATTTCGTATAGCACACCTTTTCTTTCATCTTTTTGATACTTCGTCATATTTGAATATCCTGCTTCTTTATCAGATTCTGTATCAAAAACATAATATAGATACATCTCTGTGCCTTTAAAAACTGCAAAGTATGCAACTCCTCCTTTTTTTAGAGAATCTTCACTGCTATACCATTTATTATCAGGAATATCTTCTTTTTCATTCACTCCTCCTTGTCCTGAATAAGCATAGTGAATCTCTGTTTTAAATTCTGGTACATATTGATCTAATTCTTCTTGTTGTTCTTTTGTGAAATATTGTCTATATTTTTTATATATTTCTGTTCCATATATACAATTTTCATAATATCCATGGTCATTTAATTTAAATTCATAAAAATCATTACAAATTTCTGTTAATGGAATAGTGTAATTTTTATCTTTTAAAATTAAATTTTCTCCACTTACTTCTATTATTGTTCCATATTTAGATTTGACTATTTCCTCAAGCTCTTTTTTAGTTATTTTTTCTCCTTCTTTGTCCGCAATTTTTGTTACTATGTCTGCTGTTATTTGTTCTTTTACTCTTTCTATTTCTGTTCCTTTTGCTCCTTCTTTTGTTTTTTCAAACAATCCTCCGTTAATTGCTACTGTTACTGTTACTCCTACTAGTATTAGCATTACAATTATTGTTATTATTAATGCTATTAATGTGATTCCGCTTTTTGTTTTTCATTTGTTTTCCTCCTTTGTGGTTCTCCTTCTTTCTTTGTACATACATTATTTTATATGTTATTTTTTCACATGTCAATGTTTTTATTTTTATCCAAATAGACTAAGCTGATTACTTTTGCTCATTCCTTCAAAACACCCGAATTTTGTAAGCATTTCTATTACTGATTTTCCTGCTTTAGATTTTATTTGAAAATCGTCTATTGACATAAATTTTCCATGTTCTGCTTGCACTGCATTGTATATACTTTCTGCCGCTACTCCTCCTAGCCCTGGTATACTAGAAAGTGGTGGACGGATTGCTCCATCTTCTATTTGGAATTTATTGCTGTGTGATTTGTATAAGTCTATTGGTAAAAATTTAAAACCTCTTTCATACATTTCTAGTACAATTTCTAATATTGTATATACACCTTTTTCTTTTACTGACATACCATTTCCTAGTTTTTCTAGTTCTTTCATTTTTGCTTTTACTTTTTCTTTTCCATATATCATAAGTTCACTATCAAAGTCATCTGCCCTTATACTAAAATATGCACAGTAATATGCAAGTGGGTAATTAACCTTAAACCATGCTATTCTAAATGCCATTGTTACATAAGCCACAGCGTGTGCTTTTGGGAACATGTATTTTATTTTTTGGCAAGAATCTATATACCATTCTGGTACATTGTGTTCTCTCATTTCTTCTTTGTATTCTTCCCATTTTGGTTCTGCACCTTTTGCTACTTTTCCTTTACGAACTGCTTCCATTATTTTAAATGAATGGTTTGGATCTAATCCTTTTTTTATTAAATATGTCATTATATCGTCTCTTGTACATATTGCATCACTTAATGTAGCTTTTCCTTCTTTTATTAAAGTTTCTGCATTGTTAAGCCACACATCTGTACCATGCGATAATCCGAGATATTCTTATTAGTTCCTCAAATGTTGTTGGTTTTGTTTCTTCAAGCATTCCTCTTACGAACTTTGTTCCAAACTCTGGTATTCCAAATGAACCTGTTTTTGAACCTATTTGTTCTGGTTCTACGCCCAGTGCTTTTGTTGATGTAAATAGGCTCATTGTTTTTTTGTCGTCTAGTGGAATTGTTTTGGGGTCAACTCCTGTTAAGTCTTGAAGCATTCTTATAACTGTTGGATCGTCGTGTCCAAGCATATCTAGTTTAAGTAGATTTTTATCTATTGAGTGATAGTCAAAGTGTGTTGTTATAATATCCGAATTTGGGTCATCTGCTGGATGTTGCACTGGAGTAAATTCATATATTTCTCTACCATGTGGTACAACTATAATTCCTCCTGGATGTTGTCCTGTTGTTCTTTTAACCCCTGTACATCCCATAACTATTCTTGAAATTTCTGCATTTGTAACAGGAATATTTCTTTCTTCAAAATAATTTTTTACATATCCAAATGCTGTTTTATCTGCTATTGTACCAACTGTTCCAGCCTTAAATGTTTTTCCTTTTCCAAATATTACTTCTGCATATCTATGTATTTTTGATTGATATTCTCCAGAGAAGTTTAAGTCTATATCAGGCTCTTTATCTCCATTAAATCCCAAGAATGTTTCAAATGGTATATCCATTCCATCTTTAAATAGTTTTGCTCCACATTTAGGACATATTTTATCTGGTAAATCGACTCCGTTTTTTATTCCATAATCATTAAAGTCTGAATATTTGCAGTTTGGACATCTATAATGTGGTGGAAGTGAGTTTACTTCTGTAATTCCAAGCATATTTGCAACAAACGAAGAGCCAACAGATCCTCTGGAACCTACCAAATATCCATCTTCATTTGATTTCCAAACTAGCCTTTGAGCAATTATATACAATGTTGAGAATCCATTTTTTATAATTGAGTCTAGTTCTCTTTTTAATCTATCTTGTACCACTTGAGGAAGTGGATCTCCATATAATTCTTTTGCTTTGCTTGTACAAATATCTTGAATATCTCTTTCTGCATTTTCTAATACTGGTGGACATTTTTCTGGTGATATTGGGCTTATTTCTTCACACAAATCTGAAACATAGTTTGTATTTGTAACAACAACTTCGTATGCTTTTTCTCTGCCTAAGTATTCAAATTCTTTTAGCATTTCTTCTGTTGTTCTTAAGTATAATGGAGCTTGTTCGTCTGCATCTGAAAAGCCTTGTCCTGCCATTAAAATTCTTCTATATATTTCATCTTCTGGGTCTAAAAAGTGAACATCGCATGTTGCAACAGTTTTTTTGCCAAGTTTATCACCTAATTCAACTATTTTTCTATTTATGTCTTGTAATTCTTCTTTACTTCCAACTGTTCCGTTCCTTAGCATAAATTCATTGTTTCCTAGTGGTTGTATTTCTAAATAATCATATCTTTTTGCAATTCTTTCTATTTCCTCTTCTGATTTTCCTGCAACAATCGCTCTATATAATTCTCCTTGTTCGCATGCGCTACCTAGTATTAAACCTTCTTTATATTTTTCTAGCACACTTGTTAAAATACGTGGTTTCTTATAGAAATAATTCAAATGTGAAACTGATATTAATTCATATAAATTTCTTAAACCTTTAAGATTTTTTACAAGTATTATTGCATGATATGAAGGAAGTGTTTTATATAATTCTTTCTTTTCTTCTTTTTTCTTACCTCTACCTTTTTTTGGTTCTTCTGCTTGTATTTCTAGCATTTTTAAAAATACTTTTACCAATGTTTTTACATCATCTAAAGCTCTATGTGCATTTTCCACTTTAATGCCTAGCTTTTCTGCAATTATTCCTAATTTATGTTTTTTAAAATCTGGGAATAATTGTCTAGATAATGCCAAACTATCTATGTATTCGTTATCCATTGTAAGTCCTAGTTCTTCTGCATTGTATTTTAAAAATCCAACGTCAAAATCTGCATTGTGTGCAACTAATTTTAGATTTCCTATAAACTCTAAAAATTTAGGCATAACTTTATCTATTGTTTCTGCATCTTTTACCATATCGTCTGTGATATGTGTTATTTCTACTATTTTTTGTGGAATTGGTATTTCTGGATTTACAAAGCATTCAAATGTGTCTACAATTTCTCCATCTTTTACTCTTACTGCACCAATTTCTGTTATCTTTTCTGTCCTAAAAGAAAGTCCTGTTGTTTCTATATCTAGAACTATATATTCATTATCCATTCCATTTGATAAGTCAACTGCATTGTCATCTGGAACAAGATATGCCTCAACTCCATATACTACTTTTATTCCATATTTATCTGCTGCTTTTTTTGCCTCTGGGAAAGCTTGTACAACTCCGTGGTCTGTAATTGCAATTGATTTCATTCCCCAATTACTTGCTCTTTTTATTAAATCTGTTGCACTGCTTACTCCATCCATTTGACTCATTTGAGTATGTAAATGCAATTCAACTCTTTTTTCTTTTGCATTATCTTTTCTTCTAATAACTTCTATATCTGGCATTTCTACAATTATATTTGCAATTACTCCTAACTCTTTTGCAAAATTATCATATTGTGCATTCCCAGATATTTTTAATCTTTTTGCTTCTTTTAATCTTTGCAAAACAGTTGGTGCTTTTTCGGCTTCTACGAATGATTTACAAGTTATTGTACTTGTTCCATCATATATATTAAACATAGCAAGTGTTTTTCCATTTTTTAGTTCTCTTCCATCTGTACTAATTACCTTTCCTTCTATTGCAACTCTTCCATAGTCTGGTGTTAAATCTTCAATTTTTACTATTTGTTCTTTTATTTTATCTGTTCTTCCAAAAATTAATGGAGTCTTTTCTTCTTGTTCCTCTTCCTCTGGGTCTGGAACATTTTCTACTACCATTTCTTCTTGCATACTTATTTCATTAATTAAGTCTTGGCATGCTTCTTTTTGTAAGTTTTCCAAATATTCTTCTTGTTTTTTTATTGTCTCTTCTGTAACATTCTCTTTATATATTACTTTACATTTTATACCATATAAATTGTTTACTACTTGTTCTATCTCTTTGTCTATCTCATAAGAATGTAAAAAATCTGCACTTTTTGTTTTTAAATCAACAATTACCTTATTATCTTCCACTTCAACTGTGCTAGTATTTAAAATGGCTTTTGTTAATGGAAACTTTTTAGAAATGTAGCCAATTATGTCTTTCCAGTCATTTGCAAGCTGTTGGTGAAAAAGGGGTCTGACCCCTTTTTCACCAAATTCGATATAAAGTTCTACTTTTTGTATTTGAAATCTTGTTTTTAAATATTCTTCAAAACTTGATATTTCTTGAATTTTTATTTGTTTTTCTGTTAATAGTTTTATTTCTATTTTTTTACTTTTCTTGAATAGATTTATGTTTTCTATTTGTGCTTCTAATATATTTCCTTGTCCTTTATAATCTTTAAAAACGTCTTTTACTATGTTTGACATCCTTTTCATCCTTCCGTTAATGTGTTCATTTAGAATATTCTTAATATATCATTATATGTTACAAATATTGATAATCCTATAAGTATACAAAATCCTGCCATTTGTATTCCCACTTCTATATTTTCTTTCATTGGTTTTCTTCTTATTGCTTCTATTATTAAAATAACAATTTTTCCTCCATCTAGCGGTGGGAATGGAAGTAAGTTTGTTACTCCCAATGATAGTGATATAAGTGCTAACATATATATAAATTCTACTATTCCATCTGTTTTAGAAACCACTTCTGATATTCCTACTGGTCCCATTAATTGATCTGCTTTTACCTCACCTTTAAATAGCATTTTTAAATTATCTATTATTGAAACAGAGAAATCTGTCGTATCCCAAAATCCATAATATATATTATTTGCAAATGTATTTTCTGCTACTTTAAATATTATTCCTAACTTATATGTTTCTGTTGTTTGTGGTTCAATTTCAAAATTCTTTATTTGGTTATTTCTTTCTACTTCTATTAGCATCTTTTCATTCGTACTTGAAGATATTAATTCTATTACTTTGTATGGGTCATCTTTGCATTCTATTCCATCTATCTTTACTATTTTATCTTCTGCTTGTAAGCCCGCTTTTTCTGCCGGACTTTCTGAATATACTCCTTTTATACTAGAAGATAAATTCTCTTCTTTTGCTTCTAAGTATATTCCAATACTTTTTGTTTCTTCTTTTGTCGGAATTACTTTTATCTCTTTTATATCATCATTTCTTTTAACTGTTACTAAAACTTCATTTCCATTTGATTTTTGTAAAGCTTCATCTATGTCACTTTTTAATCTTATTTTTTTGCCATTGATTTTTAGAATTTGATCGTTTTGTTCTATTCCGGCTTCTTGTGCAGAGTAATTAGGAAGTGTTGAGTCAACTATATTTGATATATAGTTTCCACTAGATGATACTAATATAAAATAAACTAATAGTCCAAATATTATATTAACAGCTCCACCAGCTAAAACTACTGCTATTCTTTTTGGAATACTTGCCGTACTAAAAGAACCTTCTTCATTAGAACGTTCTTCTTCTCCTAACATATTCACAAATCCACCAAGTGGTATAAGTCTTAATGCATATTTTGTTTCTTTGCCCTGTTTTTTCCAAATTGTTGGGCCAAACCCTATTGCAAATTCTTTTACTTTTATTTTACATGCCTTTGCCACTAAAAAGTGTCCACTTTCATGTATAAATATTAAAAATCCTAATAGGAATATTATTTTTATTGCACTAATTAAAAATGAAACCAATTTATGCCTCCTTTTTTATGAAAATTGGATTTATCTTTATAATAAATTCAACAAGAAATATGCAAATGGTGCTATGAATATTATGCTATCTATTCTGTCTAAAATCCCACCATGACCTGGTATTAGATTTCCAAAGTCTTTTATTCCTTCTGTTCTTTTTAATGTAGATGCTGACAAGTCTCCTATTTGGCTTAAAACGCTAAGCACTGCTGTTATTAATCCTATATATAAATATGAAATTGATAGTCCGCCAAATTTGTTTATGCAAAGGGTGTATATTAGTGAAATCAACACAGCACCAATTGTTCCGCCGTACACATCCTTCTTTTGATTTTTTAGGACTTATTTTACTAAATTTATGTTTTCCAAATTTTACTCCAACAAGATATGCAAATGTGTCTGTTCCCCAAGCAGAAATTAGAATAAACCAAATTAAGTATTTTCCATTTTTCATACCATATAGCATTGATATAAATGATAAGAAAACTGTTATATAGCATATTCCGAAAAGTGTTACTGCTATATCACTTATACTGGTTTTCATGTTACTTGCAATCACTTTCATAAAAAGCAATGCCACTATTAGTGATATTGAAACTGCAATAGTAGTTAGCAAATATTCTTTCGGAATTACATGTAAAAATGGAATTAATAAACATGGTATATATGCTACCCATTTTACTGGTTTATAATCCACACTTAAACATTTCAAGTATTCATACATTGCTATAATTGATATTATTCCTATAAATGCATCTATTATATATTTATTCCCATATATAAAAATTAATGCAACAATTGGGAAGCCTATTACTCCACTTAAAACTCTTTTTAATTTCATATTTTTTTCCTTTCACTATTTTATTTTTTTGGTCAGTGATGTTGTTCATCCACATTGCTTGTATTAATAGACTATGGTCTTCCTCCAAACCTTCTGTTTCTTTTTTGATATACGCGTATCGCTTCTAACAAGTCTTCTTCCCCAAATTCTGGCCAATGTTTGTCTGGAAAATAAAATTCTGTATATACTAACTGCCATGGTAAAAAGTTGCTTGTTCTTAGCTCTCTACTTGTTCTTATAAGTAAGTCTGGGTCCGGCTGTCCAGCTGTATATAAATTGTCTGAAATTAATTGTTCATTTATGTCTTCTATGCTTATTTCATTATTTTTTACTTTTTCTGCAATTATTTTTGTGGCTCTAACTAGTTCTTGTCTTCCTCCATAATTAAATGCTATATTTAATGTTAGTCCTGTATTGTTTTTTGTTATTTCTATAGCTTTTTCTATTGATTTTTGCAAGCTTTTTGTTAATCCTTTTATATCTCCTATAACTTTAATTCGTATATTTTGTTTATCTTTTTCTTTTATAAATGCATCTACACGCATTCTAAGTATTGCCATTAATGCAGATACCTCTTTCTTGCTTCTTTTCCAGTTTTCTGTTGAAAACGCATACACTGTTAAGTATTTTATTCCTATTTTGTTACAAAATTTTGATATATCTTCTAATGCTTGTGCTCCTGCCTTATGTCCATCTCTTGTTGTAAGTTCTCTATCTTTTGCCCATCTTCTGTTTCCATCCATTATTATTGCTATATGCTTTGGTAAATTTTCTTTATCTATATCTATATTTTCCATATTATTGCCCCTTTATATCTTTTCAATTTATACTATCCTATCATAT
>PPYE01434019.1_pt1 | contig 16424 bp, 15 predicted proteins | sample 1559881 | NCBI WGS metagenome assembly PPYE01 (sample SAMN08240022, study PRJNA423297) | Human gut metagenome, whole genome shotgun sequencing project. | reverse complement strand
GGCGTAGGCTTCCCGCGCATGGTAGGGGTGGGCGCAGGCATAGCCGGCCAGCCTGCCGGAAGCCGTTTCCGCCACCAGGAAGGGCGCGCCGGCCAGCACGCCGGCGATGTTCGCCCGCATCTCCTCCACGGTGGCGGGCGCATACTGGAAGGTGGCGGTCGAATGCCGCACATACCAGTTGTACAGTTCGGCCACGGCCGGGGCGTCGGCCTCGGTCGCAAGGCGGATTTTCAGCGCATGCTCAGCGGCCCAGGCGGCGGCGAGCGCTTCCTTTTGCGGTTTGTCAAGCTTTTTCAGCGCGGCTTCTCGGCACAGGGCCGCGCTTTTGTCTTCACAGCGCTCGGCGTAAGCCAGCGTCACGGCGCCGCGCATCTTGGTGTATTTCGCGCCCTGGCCGGCCTTGTGGCGGCGCAGCCGGCGGGCAAGGTCGGTTGTCCAGCCGGCGTACAGGCTGCCGTCGGCGCAACGCACAAGGTACGCCCAGGCCCGGGTGTCGGGCAGGGCTTCGGACGCAAGGCTCGGCACGCGGCCCAAAGCGGGTGTGCCCGCACAGGCAAACGAGGCCGTGCTCATTCGCTCACCGGCTTTCCGGCCGCCCGCAGCGCCCGGCGGCAGGCTTCAATCGCGGTGGGCTTGTCCTCCGCTGTGACCAGAAAGCGGCTCGGGTGGCAGAACCGCAGCGCCAGGCCGCTGCGCTCGCGCAGGGTTTCCTCCGGCTGGCCGGCCCAGGCCGGCGGGAAGGGAACCTTGGGCCGGCGGGTACGGGTGTCGGTTACGCACTGGGCGCTGAAACCGCCGCGCTGGCTTGGGTATACGACAAAGAGGGCGTCGGTCTTGTACAGCCCGTTTTTCCAGGGCATATAGGCCGGCAGCACCACAATGCCGTCCTTTGCGTTGCGGTAGGCGCGCTGGACTGTTTCGTCAGCGCGGTTGACGGCGTTTGCGGCCTCGATCTCGTTGTCCAGGATCTGCCGCGCAACCCCCACGGCCCGCCAGAAGCAGGCGTCGGGGTCGTCCTTGGAATCCCAGCGCGGGTTGAAACTGCCGATCGCCTCGGCCAGGGAGTTTGGCTCGCCGGTGTTATCGTTGAGGTCAAGCGGCTGAATGAAGTTTTCATCAACAAGCCGGGCCTGGTGCGCGCCGACGAGCTGCGGCCCCAGCACCCGCCACAGCAGCCCGAACGCCGCGTACGGCACGCCGTTGGGGCGGGTTTCACGCGGCTCGCTGTGGTGGTCGAACATGCCGCCGCCGATGTCAAAGGCAATGCCGGAAAAGCCTTCCGGCACGGTAAATCCGCGGCTGATCTCGATATCAGGGCGGACAATCTGCAGCAGGGCGGTGGAAAATACATCGTCGGCATGGAACTTGCCGCCGTGGGTAAAGCCTTTCGCGGGGATTTTCATGGGTGCCTCCTGGTGGGTATGGGGTTCGTGTGGGATGGCGCGGCCGGCAAAGCGGCGTTTGCCTGCGGGTTATTCCTGGTTTGCCGGGGGTTCGCTGTGCAGCGCCCGCACCCCGACTGCCAGGTCAAGGATCGGCTTGGCCTCAATCAGCGGGATCGCCGTGCTGCCCACATGCTGGATATCCACCGCCGTCGCGCCCAGAATCTCCCGCAGCTGCCGGATCGTGCGGGCTGCTTCCTGCGGCCAGGTATCATCGTGGGGAACCAGACGCACCGTTCCCCTTTGCAAACCGAGCATGGCTGTTCTCCTTCCCGCCGGGGCGGCCCCGGCCTGTGCGGGTCTTATTCTACCACACTTTCAGGCAGTTTGAAACGGGCAAACCCCCAAAAAAAGTGCCGCGCACCCCAAAGTTGCGTGCAAATTGGTGGACGCAACCGGTGTTTTGGGCTAGATCTGTATTATCCGGCCCACATCGTGGCGCTGTACCTGCTGGCCTGCGCGCTGTGAGCGCAGAACCTCTTGCCCGGGGTTGACATTAGAACCATTCCATGGTTTATGATAAGGGTGAGAGGTGAACCTATGAATCTGCAACACAATACCGAACGGGCCCGTGCCAAACAGGGCGGCTGGCTGGGCGGCCAGCTGCGGGCGCTGCTGGCCGAAATGACGCCCCGCCGCCTGGGCCTGATGATGCTGGGCGCGGCGATTCTGACCTTCGGCATCTGCAATATACACCGCCGCACCGGCATCACCGAAGGCGGCGTGCTGGGGCTGCTGCTGTTTGTCAACCATTGGACAGGGCTGCCGGCCTCCATCGTATCGCCGGTGCTGGACCTTGCCTGCTACGCAATGGCGTGGCGGGTGCTGGGGGCGGGCTTTTTGCGCCGCAGCCTGCTTTCCACCGCCATGATTGCGCTGTGGTACAAAGTGTGGGAATCCCTGCCGCCGCTGCTGCCGGACTGGAGCGGCGCGCCGCTGACGGCCGCGGTGGCCGGCGCGGTGTGCGTCGGCGTCGGGGTGGGGCTGATCGTGCGGCAGGGCGGCTCTTCCGGCGGGGACGATGCGCTCGCGCTGGTCATTGCACGGCGCACCGGCTGGCGGCTGGCCCGCAGCTACCTGATTACAGACCTGACCGTGCTTGCGCTCTCGCTGAGTTATATCCCGGCGCTGCGCATCGCCTTTTCCCTGATTACCGTGACCATCTCGTCCTTCCTGATCGACAAGATCAGCGCGTCGGCGCAGGAAACATGACCTCTGATTGCACGCAACGCCAGGCCCCCTGCAAAGGGCCTGGCGTTGCGTGCGTCTTGGGGCGCTGCGGCCCCTGTATCAACTGTTTTCGGCCGGGGGCTCCACCGGCGGGAAGGTAACCCGGATGGTGGTGCCGGTGCCGACGGTGCTCTTCAGGTCAAGCTTGGCGTCGTGCAGCATGACAATGTGCTTGACGATGGCAAGCCCCAGCCCGGTGCCGCCGGTGGCCTTGCTGCGGCTTTTGTCCACGCGGTAAAACCGTTCGAACACGCGGGACTGCGCGTCCTGCGGGATGCCGATGCCGTTGTCCTCCACGCTCAAAAACGGCATGCCGTTTTCGGTGCCGCAGCGCAGGATGACATGGCCGTCGGGGCGGTTATAGCGGATGGCGTTGTCGCAAAGGTTGGTGATCAGCTCGGTCAGCAGGTCGCGGTTGCCAAGCACCGTCGCCGGCGCTTCCTCATGCTGCAGCGTGATGTAGGCCTTTTTGGCGTTCATCGTCATTGTGCCGGCCACGTCCCGCACCAGGGTGCCCAGCGAAAGCGGCGTCTTTTCCAGCGGCGCGGCGTTTTCACCGTGCATGCCATCCAGCTCGGAAAGCTGCAGAATGTCCGAAACCAGCCGGATCATCCGCTTGGCTTCGCGGTGAATCCGCTGGCCGAACAGCTGGGCGTCCTGCGGTTTGGTCATGCCGCTTTCCAGCAGTTCGGCAAAGCCGGAAATGCTGGTCAGCGGGGTTTTCAGCTCATGGCTGACATTGGCCGTAAACTCCCGGCGCATGTTTTCGTTGTCCTCCCGCAGGCGGCGGTCAGACTGGATCGTGCGGGCCAGCGGGATCAGCTCTTCATAGGGGACGTTGGCCTCGATGGTATCAAGATGCTCGGCCATGCGGATGATCGGCTGCACCAGCCGCCGCGTGAAAACGGCGGCCAGCAGCGCCGCCAGCGCAACAACCAGCACCCCGGCCACGGCCAGCGCCGGCAGAACTTCGTTGTACACGCTCCAGATGCCGGCCGTCTCCTCCCCCAGGCGCAGAATCTGGCCGTTGGCCAGCCTCAGCGCATAGTAATGGGTTTCACGGCCGATTGTCTCGCTGCGGCGCACGCTGCGGCCTTCGCCCTGCGCGATGGCGTCGGCAATTTCGGGGCGGGAAAGGTGGTTGTCCATATCGGATTCGTTCCGGTGTTCGCTGTCATACACCACGTTGCCGTCCGGGTCAATCAGGGTCAGCCGCAGCGAGGTGTTGTCCAGATAACTGTCCAGTGAATCCGGGTCGGTTTCGGCCAGGGCCTGGCAGGCCGCCGCCACAGCCTGGGCCGTGCGGGCCAGGTCCTGGTCCACCTGGGCGGCAAAAGCCCGGTGGAACAAAATCGCCGCCACCAGCACGCTGAGCAGCGCCGCCACCAGCCCGATGGTAATCAGCGCTCGCCGTAGCTGTACGCTCATGCGGCTGGGCACGGCGTTTTCAGGTTTCATCGGCCGCCTCCGTGCCGCGCGCGCTGAGCTTGTAGCCCACCTTGCGCACCGTGCGGATCGATTCGCCCGCCGCGCCGAGCTTCTGGCGCAGCGTGCGCACATGCATATCAATCGTGCGGGATTCCAGCAGGTCATCGGTATCCCACACAGCCTTCATGATCCGCTCGCGGGCCAGGACCTCCTCCGGGTGTTCCAGGAAAAAGTGCAGCAGCGCATATTCCTTAAAGGTCAGCTCAACCGGTTCGCCCTCCACCGTGACGGTGCGGGTCAGGTCGTCAAGAGAGATCGGCCCGAACCGCAGCGCCGAAGGCGTGCTGCCCGGGGCCTGGGCGCGGCGCAGCACCGCCTTGACACGGCTGATAAATTCCATAATGCCGAACGGCTTGCACAGGTAATCGTCGGCGCCCTTGTCCAGGCCTTTGACAACGTCGATCTCGCTGGATTTGGCGGTCACCATAATGACCGGCACATGCCGGGTGGCGGCATTCTCCCGCAGGCGGGAAAGGATCTGGTAGCCGTCCTCATCCGGCAGCATGACATCCAGGATCACAAGGTCCGGGATAGACTGGTAAATGGCTGACCAGAAACTGGCGCCGTCCTCAAAGCCTTTGGCGGCGAGGTTGTTGGTCTGCAGGGCGTATTGCTCCAGCTCGCGGATGCTGGCGTCGTCCTCGACGATATAGATCATGGTGTTCCTTCTTTCTCGGGCGCCGGCAGAGCCGGCTTGTGTATAGATATTTCTATTATATCGGAAGCCCCTGGCCGCCGCACAGCAAATTGCGGTAAAGTGCGCGTAAAATTTCTGTAAAAAAGCGCCCCCGTTTTGGCAGCGGGGGCGCAATAGAATAGGGGGCGTGGTGTAACTCAAGAATTGGCGGAGGCATCGCCCTGCGCATCGGGGTGCTGCTTGCAGTCCAGGCAAAGGCCCGTCACAATGAAGTTGTAATCCTCGGCCTGGATGCCGGGGCAGCTTTGTACAAGCGCTTCCAGCGCGTCCGATTGCATGGCAAGGTTCAGCACCTTTTTGCAGCGGCGGCAGAACAGGTGCTGGTGGGTTTCCAGCTGCCAGTCATAGCGGTCGGCTTCCCCGGGCACGCCGATGCGGCGCAGCTGCCCGATATCCACCAGCAGGTTCAGGTTGCGGTACACGGTGCCCAGGCTCAGGTGCGGGCAGTTTTTGCGTGCCAATTGGTAGACCTGGGCCGCGGTCATGTGTTGTTTCGATTTCTGCACGGTTTCCAGGATCAGTTGCCGTTGCCAGGAATAATTCATCGTCTGTCACCAACCTGTCAATTCTGCCGATTGCGCCCCGCGGGGCGCATTTCTGCACGAATTTAATAATATACTTATCAGCCTGATTCGTCAAGCGGAAAACAGAGAAAAGGCGAATTTTATCACTTTTTGTCGCCTGCCCGCGCACAACCGCCCGCCAAACGGCCCGAACCGCTGCTAAACGGCGGGGCGGGCTGTCTTCCGGGATCAGACATCGGCGCAGCTGTCACAGCTGTCGCAGCTGTCGCAGCCTTCGCTTTCGGCGGGCGCCGGCCGGCCGGCCAGCGCGGGGTCAAGGCTCTTGGCGACCTGGATCATGATGGCGCACTCAATCCGCTTGCGGAAAACCTTGCAGCCGTATTCATACACGCCGTGGATGTCGCCGGTTGCGTGCAGCGCGTTGGCCGCGCAGCCGCCCGCACAGTACAGCCGGGCCCAGCAGTCTTTGCAGTCGGGCCGGGCGTAGACGTTGCAGAGCTTGAATTCATCCCGCAGCGCGGTGTTGGTCACGCCGTGCCAGATATCGCCAAGCTTGTACGCCGGGTCGCCGACGAACTGGTGGCAGGGGTACAGATCGCCCCAGGGGGTCACGGCCATGTACTCGGTGCCGGAACCGCAGCCCGCGATCCGCTTGTAGACGCAGGGGCCGTGCGCCAGGTCGAGGATATAGTGGTAGAAGGTGATGGGCCGGCCCGCCTTTTCGCGGCGCAGCATATCTTCGGCCAGCAGTTCATACTGGTCGTACAGCACCGGCAGGTCGGCTTCGGTCAGGGCTTCGGGGCTGTCGCCCGGGGCGACAACCGGCTCCATCGAAAGCTCGGTAAAGCCAAGGTCGTCGGCCATATGGAAAAGGTCGTTGGTGAAATCGGTGTTGTGGTGGGTGAAGGTGCCCCGCATATAATAGCCCTTGCCGCCGCGCGCCTTGACAAGTTTCTGGAACTTGGGCACAATGCGCTCATAGCTGCCGTTGCCGGCCAGGTCTTTGCGGAAGCGGTCGTTGACTTCCTTGCGGCCGTCCAGCGAAAGCACAACGTTGTGGCATTCCCGGTTCGCCCACTCGATGACTTCATCGGTGATGCCGACGCCGTTGGTGGTCAGGGTGAAGCGGAAGTTTTTGTTGTGCTGCTTTTCGATGCTGCGCGCGTAGGCGACAATCTGCTTGCAGACCTCAAAGTTCATCAGCGGCTCGCCGCCGAAAAAGTCAACCTCAAGGTTGTGGCGGGTGCCGGAATGTTCGATCAGAAAGTCGATCGCCCGCTTGCCGGTCTCGAAGCTCATCAGGCCGGCTTCGCCGTGGAACTTGCCCTGCGCGGCAAAGCAGTACGAACAGTTCAGGTTGCAGGTGTGGGCCACATGCAGGCAGAGCGCCTTGACAACGGTCGAACGGTTTTTGAAATCAAAGGCATAAGGCTCATACACATCCGGCGCGAAGAGCTGGCCGGCCGCCTTGAGCTCGTCAATGTCTGCAAGGCAATCCTCAATATCGGCGGGGGTGACCTCGGGGCGGTCGGCGTAGCGCTCGGCCAGGGCGGCGGCGGTGGCCGGGCGGCTGTTGCCGGCGTCCAGCAGCGCGATCGCGTCATAGGCCACATCGTCCACCGCGTGCACGCTGCCGCTGTACACATCGAGCACAATGTTGTATCCGTTGAGCTTGTACTGGTGAATCATCGAAAACTCCTTTATTCAATCAGGCGGCCCGCCCAAAACCCATGTCGCCGCCGGCGGGCGCCGCTTGTCTGCGCATACAAAATGCCGGGACAGCCGCCGCTTGCGCGGGACTGTTCCGGCAGGTAAACCAGGCGGAAAACTTACTTCTTCTCGCAGGGCTGGTTGGCAATGCCGCAGCTGGTCTTGCAGGCGCTCTGGCAGGAGGTCTGGCATTCGCCGCAGCCGCCGTTTTGCAGGCTCTTGGCCATATCGCGGGTGTTGAGAGTCTGGATGTGCTTCATAAAACAGTCACCCCTTTTATTTAGATTTCTTTCATTGTACACGGTGCAGGGGTGTTTTGTCAAGCTTTACACCGGGCGCCGTGGCGCCTATAATAGGGGACGGAAAAAACGCGGCGGCCGGGCGCGGCCGCCGCACAAAGCGGAGCAGGCGCGGGCAACGGGGGGCAAAACCTTCCCTGCGTGCGCCGCACAGTAGGAAAGGAGCGTTTGCCATGCCGGAAACTTCCAGCGCCGTGCAGATGTCGGACGCACGGCGCACCCTGGCTTTTTTGACGCTGTCGGGCGGTTTTCAGGATGCCTATACCTATATGGGCCGCGGCAGGGTGTTTGCCAACGCGCAAACCGGCAACATTGTGCTGCTCGGGGTTAACCTTTGCGAAGGGCAATGGGGCGCTTCGCTGCGGTATCTTCTGCCGGTGCTGGCCTTTGCAGCCGGGGTGTATGCCGCAGCCTGGGTGCGCGGGCGGGCGGCCCCGGGGCGCAGGCTGCACTGGCGGCAGGCCGTGCTTGCGGTGGAAATTGTGCTGCTGGCGGCCGTCGGTTTTATGCCGCCGGCGCTGGACCTTGCCGCCAATGTGCTGGTCAGTTTTTCCTGTGCGATGCAGGTGCAGGCCTTCCGCAAGCTGCGCGGCACCGCCTACGCAAGCACCATGTGCATCGGCAACCTGCGCAGCGCCATGCAGGCGCTGTATGAATGGCGGCACGGCGAAGCCGAAGCCGGCCTGCGCGCCGCCCAGTATTTTGGCATGCTGGCGCTGTTCGCGGCCGGGGCGGCGCTGGGCGGGCTGCTGACGCTGGCTTTCGGCCTGCGGGTGATCTGGGGCAGCTGCGCGCTGCTGGTGGTCAGCTTTGGGCTGATGTTCCGTGAAAAGGATGCCTGAGGCCGGGCGGCAGCCCTTGCCCCGAAAGGCATAAAGACCGGCCCCCGGCAAACGGTTCGGAACCGCTTTGCCGGGGGCCGGTCTTTCCATCATTTGGCTTATTCGGAATGCCCGGGCGCGCCGCCGCCGGGAACGGGCAGCGGGCAGTGCAGCAGGTAACGGGCAAACAGCACCGAGCTGATGGCCCAGGTCAGCGGGTAAGCCCAGAAAATCACCTGAATGACCGGGATAAAGCGCAGCGTGACCGTGATATAGGCAATGCGCAGCGCACAATAGAACAGCGAGGCCGTGCGCGCCTGCCGCACCCCGAAGGCGATGACCGCCGCTTCCCCGCTGAACGCGCCGATCAACAGCGGCGCCAGGGCAAAAATCGCAACCCCGATCCCTTCGGCCAGCGCGGCGGAGGTCACAATCCCGAACCGCATCCCGCTGCGCACCCGCCCCAGCTGGCCGGCGCCGATATTCTGGCTGACGAAGGTGGCCAGCGCCATTGCAAAGCAGGTCACCGGCAAAAAGGCGAAGCCTTCCACCTTGCTGTAGGCCGCGCAGCCGGCCATGGCGTCGGCGCCGAAGCTGTTGATGTTTGCCTGCACCACGACATTGGCAAGCGAGATGACCGAGTTCTGCACCCCGGAAGGCACCCCCTGCGCAACAACCGCCCGCAGGGTCGGCAGGTCAAAGCGGACATCGCGCCAGCGCACCGCCCAGGCGCCCCGCGCACGGCCCAGCTTGCGGAAAGCAAGAAACGCGCTGAGCGCCTGGGACAGGATGGTGGCGAAGGCGGCGGACCCCACCCCCATGCCGAACCCCGCAATGAACACGAGGTCGAGCACGACGTTCAAAAGCGAGGCCGCGATCAGGTAAAACATCGGGCTGCGGCTGTCGCCGACTGATTGCAGGATGCTGGCCCCTACGTTGTACAGCACCACCGCAATCGAACCCATAAAATAGATGCGGAAATAGAGGATGGAATTGCCGATGACGTTATCCGGCGTGCCCATCCAGCGCAGGATCTGCGGGGTGAACGCGACGCCGACCACCGTCAGCACCGCGCCGGCCGCCAGGCCCAGCGCGATGGTGGTGTGAACCGTGCGGTGCAGCGCGGCGTCGTCCCCGGCGCCAAAATGCCGGGCGATCAGCACGCCGGCGCCCAGGCTTACCCCGTTGACAAAGCCGGTCAGCAGGAAAATCAGGCTGCCCGAAGAACCCACGGCGGCAAGCGCTTCGCCGCCGATAAAGTTGCCGACAATCAACGAGTCAACGGCATTGTACAGCTGCTGGAACAGGTTGCTCATGAAGATCGGCACCGCAAACAGCAGCATCCCTTTTACGACTGACCCGGTGGTCAGCGCGCGTGACTCCCCGTTCAATTTCAAGATCCTTCTTTCCCGGTAAATTCAAACTTATTCTAGCCCCCGGCGTCAAAAGGTGTCAAGGGGGGCTTGGCCCGGCTTATTCCTCCGCCAGGTGGATGTGCTGCGGGGTGCCGTTGATATAAATCGGGGTCAGCTCGGCCTGGATCAGCGGGCGGGCGTAGCGTTCAAAATCAGCCGTGACATGCAGCCCGTCCGGCGTGATCCAGCTTTCGGGTACTTTTTTCTCCCGGTTGGCCACATCGGCCACCGGCACCGTGCAGGTCCGGGTGCGGTAGGGCAGGTCGGACAGGCGCTGGATGCCGGCCATTACGCCGGTCTGGCCGTTGTAGGCGGCTTCAACCGCCGCACCGCCGACCTGGTAGGCCTCGGTGATGTCGGTGCGGCTGGCCAGGTGGGAAGCGCACCGCTGCAGCGTCGAAAACTCAATCGCGCGGGTCTTGCAGCCGAGCTTGACCCGGATCAGGTCGGCCAGGTAGCGGCTTGTGCCCGAAAGGATCGCCTTGTGGCCAAAAGCATCCAGCTGGCCCGCCGTGCTGACCAGGTCGCACAGGAACACGCCGTCCTTGTTCTTGACGCCCTCGCTGGCAGCAATGATTACGCTGCGGCGCTCAGCCGCCAGCTTGGCAACCTTCTGCAAAAAGGCCGCTTCGTCAAATGCGCGCTCAGGCAAAAGCAGGATGTCGGGGCCGCTGCAGTCGCTGCCGGCCGCAAGGCTGGCGGCGGCGGCCAGCCAGCCGGTGTGGCGGCCCATGATCTCGGCCACGGTAACGCTGCGCAGGTCATACACGCTTGCGTCGCAGATGACCTCCTTGAGGATTGTTGCAATGTATTTGGCCGCGCTGCCGTAACCGGGGGTGTGGTCGGTGCCCATCAGGTCGTTGTCAATCGTTTTGGGCACCCCGATAAACCGGATCTCGCTGCCCTTCTCAGCGCCGTAGGCCGCGAGCTTGGCGATGGTATCCATGCTGTCGTTGCCGCCGATGTAAAGCACCGCGCCGATGCCGTACTGCGCAAACAGGCTGAACAGTTTTTGGTAAGGCGCTTCGTTGACGGCCGGGTCGGGCAGTTTGTACCGGCAGGAACCCAGAAAGCTTGAAGGCGTGCGCTTGAGCAGTTCGATCGCCATTTTATCCGAAAGCTGGTCGTCCAGGTCAACGATCCGCTCTTCCAGCAAACCTTCAATGCCGTATTGCATCCCGTACACACGCTGCGCGCCGAAGGCCTTCGCGCTTTCAAACACGCCGGCCAGGCTCGCGTTGATGACGGCGGTCGGCCCGCCGCTTTGCCCTACAAGCAAATTCCATGCCATAAATTGCACCATTCCTTACCTTTGTTTTGCCTTTATTGTATCGAATGGCGGCAAAAATGGCAAGGGGCGGCCCGTGATTGTATTTTACCGCCAAACATGGTAAAATAGACTGTACCTGTATGCAATGACGCGCCCGCAATTTTATGACACAGCAAAGGAACTGTTTATGGCTGACCATACCCCTGCCGCCCGCACTTCCAAGGAAGAGGGCTGGACCACCATCATCAAGCCGCGCACCGGCTGGTTCGATATCGACCTCGGCGAATTGTGGCAATACCGTGACCTCATTGTGATGTTTGTCAAACGCAACTTCACGGTGCTCTACAAACAGACGATCCTCGGCCCGGCGTGGGTTGTGCTGAACCCGCTGATCACAACAATCCTGTTCAACGTTGTCTTCGGCGGGCTGGCCGGCCTTTCGACCGATGGCTCGCCTTCGTTTTTGTTTTACATGGCGGGCAACACAATCTGGACCTTTTTCTCCACCTGCATCAACAATACGGCCAACACTTTTGTGGCGAACAGCCAGGTGTTCGGCAAGGTCTATTTCCCGCGGCTGACCACCCCGATCAGCCAGGCGCTGACCAGCCTCATCAACTTTTTGATCCAGTTTGTCATGTACGCGCTCTTCTGGGCCGGGTTTGCGGCCACAGGCGCCAACCTGCGCCTGACCCCCTGGCTCATCGCGGTGCCCTTCGTTGTGCTGGAGGTCATGCTGCTCGGCCTGGGCGTCGGGATCATCGTCTCCTCACTGACAACCAAATACCGCGACCTTGCGATCGCCGTGACCTTCGGCGTGCAGCTCTGGATGTATGTTTCGCCGGTTGTCTACCCGCTTTCAAGCCTGGGCGAAAGCCCGCGCCTGCGCGCGCTCATGCAGCTGAACCCGATGACCGCCCCGATCGAGGCGTTCCGCATGGCGACGCTTGGCACCGGCACCGTGACGGTGGGCAGTTTGCTGTACAGCATCGTCTTCACGCTGGCGGCGCTGGCGGTCGGCGTTGTGCTGTTCAGCCGGATTGAAAAGACCTTTATGGACACCGTGTAAGGGAGGGCCCGCATGCAAACCGCAGAAAAACGCCCGGTGATTGAAGTCACCGGGCTGAAAAAGCAGTACAAGCTCGGCCAGATCGGCGGCGGCACCCTGACCCATGATCTGCAGAGCTGGTGGGCCCGCCTGCGCGGCAAGGAGGACCCGAACACCGTCATCGGCACCGACGCACGGCTGTTTGGCCAGACCTTCATGGCGCTCAACGGGGTGGATCTGACCGTCTACCAGGGCGAGGCGCTCGGCATCATCGGGCGCAACGGCGCCGGCAAAAGCACGCTGCTCAAAATCCTGTCCCGCATCACTGCCCCGACCGAAGGCGAGATCCGGCTGCGCGGCCGGGTGGCCTCGATGCTTGAGGTGGGAACCGGCTTCAACAACGAGATGACCGGCCGCGAAAACATCTATATGAACGGCGCAATCCTCGGCATGACCAAGGCCGAAGTGGACGCCAAACTTGACCAGATCATCGAATTTTCCGAATGCGGGGAATTTATCGATACCCCGGTTAAACGGTATTCAAGCGGCATGTTCGTCAAGCTGGCCTTCGCGGTGGCCGCCCACCTTGATTCCGAGATCATGGTCATGGACGAGGTGCTTGCGGTCGGCGATATGAAGTTCCAGCAGAAATGCCTCGGCAAGATGAGCGACGTGGCCGGCCAGGAAGGCCGCACCGTCCTCTATGTCAGCCACAACATGAGCACGATCCGACAGCTCTGCACCCGGTGCATCGTGCTTGACAAGGGCAAAGTGATCTTTGACGGCGATGTTGAGCAGGCGATCGCAGTCTATATGGAGACGACCGACGTCAACATTGTGCACTATGACCTGGCCGATGTCTCCCGCATGACAGGCTCGGCCGGCAAGAGGCTGCGGCTTGAAACCCTCGATTTCCTTGACAAAGAATCGAGCGTCTTTGCCGATACCGAACCGGTCCGGGTCAAGATCACCTGGCGGGTGTCGGAACCGTTTGCCGGCGTCAACATGAAGCTCAACCTGCATTTCCGGGATTCGACGCCGGTCGGCATCACCCACCCGGTCGATCTCGGCCCCGCGGTGCCGGGCAAACTGTATGAGACGGTGTTCAGCTTTGACCCGTCGCTGCTTGGCGAAGGGCAGTATTTCTTCTATATCGATATCTTTGACGGCGCGCTCGCTCAGGCTGTCTGCCTGGACAAGCCGGTGACCGAGTTTGCGTTTGAGGTCACAAACAGCGACCTTTCCATGCCGGAGTGGGCGTCGGGGTGGGGGAGGGTACATTTTCCGCCTGTCAAACTGGAAGGAAAGCCGCAAACCCAAAATTAAAAATGAAGAATTGCGGTGGATCGCGCGCCTGGCGACGCAAACCGCCGCTCCACCATGATTTTTCATTCTTCTCAGGAGGCTGCCGCATGGAAACTTCGTTGTTATGCCCCCCCGGCCATACCCCGGCGTTTTTCTGCCACACGATGTATCATGTGCTGCTGGCGCTGCTGCGCACGCGGCGCCACTGCGCGGCGGGCGGCGGCAAAGCCTACCTGTACCTTGCCGCAACGCTGCCGGACGTACAGGCGCTGGCCGCCCGGCTGCGGCAGGACGGCGATGCCTGGGCGCAGGTGGCGGTTGTGGAGGAACCGCAGCTCGACGCGCAGAACAGTGAAAGCCGGTTTTACCGGCTGCGCCACCCCCGCCGCGCGCCTTACTTCACGCTGCCGGACGACGCCTGGGTCTATATCTCAAACGACTGGAGCGCCTGCGGCCGGTTTTTGCAGCGCGAACAGGTTTTGTACACGCTGTGTGAGGACACGGTCGGCGGTACGCTGGACCCCGACCAGCATCTGCTGACCGAGCAGCGCGCCGCCCCCCACCCGGGCCGCCAGCGCTACCAATATTGGGGCGACAGCCCCTGCTGCCGCGCTGTGGAGAGTGAGGACCCGGCGCAGTGTGTGATCTTTCCTCCCGAAAAACTGCGGGCGTTTTCGGCCAGGGCGCTGCTGCACAGCCTGACCGAAGCCGAAAAGGCCGCCGCGCGGGCCGTGTTTGTGACCGGGCCTTTGCCGGGCGACCCCGCCGCCTTTGCCGGCGCAACGCTGCTTTTGCCGCGCAGCTTTGTGCTGGACGGCCTGATGGACCAGGCCGCCCAGGATGCGATGTTCAAGGCGGTGGCGGAAAAGTACGCCGATGGCCCGCTGTTTGTCAAAACCCACCCGCGGGACGAAACCGACTACGCGGCGCTCTTCCCGGGGGCGACGATCCTCAGCCGCACGATGCCGAGCGAGGTGCTCAACTTCTGCCTGCCCGGCAAATTCAAGCGCGCCGTGACGGTGCAAAGCTGGGTGCTGCGCGGGTTTGAAGCGGCCGAAGAAACCGTGTTTCTGACGCTGGAAGAAGCGAAAGGGCTGGCAGGGGTGTAAAGCTTCGTTTTCGCGTGCCGTTCGCCCCTGCAAAACAACCATCCGATATTTCGCGCGCTTTCGGCGCGCATTGCGAGGTGCTGTACTATGAAAACCATCGCTGTGATTCCCGCCCGGTATGCAAGTTCGCGGATGCCGGGCAAACCGCTGGCGGATATTTTGGGTAAGCCGATGATCTGGTGGGTTTACCAGGAGGCGAAAAAGTGCCCCAAACTCGACGACGTTGTGATTGCAACCGACGACGACCGGATTGCCAAGGCCTGCCGCGCCCATTCGATGCAATACCTTATGACCAGCCCCGACCACGATACCCCGACCGGCCGCATCTGGGAGGTCAGCACAAGGCTGGATGCGGACCTGTACCTCCAGGTCATGGGGGATGAACCGCTGATCAATGCGCGCGCCTTTGACCTGATCCTGCCCGAAACGCTGCCCGCCGACCCGTACTATGTCGCGGTGCTGACCAATGTCATGACCCACCCGGCCGATGTCATTGATTTTTCGAACCAGAAGGTCGTGACCAACGCCGCGCGGGAGGTTCTTCTGATCTCCCGCAGCCCGATCCCCTACCCCAAAGGCACGCTCGATTTTGAGTACGAGAAGGTCACCGGCATCCAGCTTTACAGCAAGCAGGCGCTGGCTTTCTACCACGAGACGCCGAAATCCGCGCTCGAAAAAGCAGAGGAAAACGATATGATGCGGTTTATCGAGCACGGCCACACCGTCCACGCGATCCAGAGCCCTTATAAAACGGTCAGCGTGGACACCCCGAAGGATTTGACGCTGGTGTGCGAGGTGCTGCGCGAGCGGGCAGACGGGTAAGGAACCCCTGCGGGGGCCGATCCGCCGTTTTATTCCATCTTCTTTATTTATTTTTCACCACGAGGTACTCCCATGCCCAATGTAAAACTGCTGGACTGCACGCTGCGCGACGGCGGCTATGTAAACGACTGGCGCTGGGGGCTGGCGACGGCGCGGGACATCGTCGCCACCCAGACCCGCGCCGGGGTGGACATTATCGAAGTCGGCTTCCTGCGCAACATCGAAGCCTACGACCCCGATGTGCCGAGCCTTTGCAACACGATCGAAGAGCTCAACCGTCTGCTGCCCCAAAACCGCGGCCGCACAATGTATGCCGGTATGGCGATGCGCTCGAACTATGACATCGCCAAGCTTGCCCCCTATGACGGGCAGGGCATCGAACTGATCCGCATCACGGCGCATGATTATGACATCCGCGAAGGGATGGACTTTGCGCGCGAGGTGCAGGCCCGCGGCTACAAACTTTCCATCAACCCGATCAACATCATGGGCTACGCCGACAAGGACCTGCTCTGGATTTTTGATGAGGTCAACAAGATCCGCCCCTACCAGTTTTCGATTGTCGATACCTTCGGCAGCATGCGCCGGCGGGACCTTGAACGGATCCTGAGCCTGGTGGACCACAACCTTGACCCTTCGATCCGGGTCGGGCTGCACCTGCATGAGAATATGGCGCTGAGCTTCTGCCTGGCGCAGGAATTCCTGGACAAGCACCTGCGCCGGGATACAACAGTTGACGCAAGCCTGCTCGGCATGGGGCGGATTCCCGGCAACCTGCCGATCGAGCTGATTGCCGACTATATGAACGATACGCTGGGCTGCCATTATGACATGGACGAGATGATGGACGCCATCCAGGACCACATCGCCCCGATCAAGGGCGACCCGGCCTGGGGATATACGCCGGCCTACTTCCTTTCGGCCCGGTACAATTTGCACCGCAATTACGCCGAGCATTTCCTTTCAAAAGGCGACCTGACCGTGCGGGATATCAACCATATCCTGGCCGGGCTTGACCGGTCCAAGGCGACCGCCTTTGACAAGGCGTATGCCGACGGGCTTTATGCCGATTACCAGGGCCGCGCCGTTGATGATGCGGCCGCCATGGCGGCGCTTGCCACGGTGTTCGGCGGCAAGCGGGTGGCGGTGCTGGCCCCGGGCGCAAGCCTGGCCGGGGAAGCGGGCCGCGAGGCCGTGCGGGCGTCGGGGGCGGAGCTCTGCGTATCGGCCAACTTCTGCCCGGA
>PPYE01721215.1_pt1 | contig 16435 bp, 17 predicted proteins | sample 1559881 | NCBI WGS metagenome assembly PPYE01 (sample SAMN08240022, study PRJNA423297) | Human gut metagenome, whole genome shotgun sequencing project. | reverse complement strand
GTCATCGTAGACATAGTTGATAGGAATTGCATAGGGATATCCGTCATCTCCATTTACGGCAAGAACGCCACGTCGGCTGGACTGCAAAAGAGTCTTTGCTGCGTCGGTGCTGATTTCATTTTTCTTTTTACGAATTGTTCTGAACATGATATTGTTCTCCTTACGCTGATACAATTCCGAGTTGTCGAGTTCAGTATACCACACCGAACTCCATTGTAAAAGAGAGTATGTACGCCGCCCGCAGGCGGCAAAGATCAGTCCAGTGGAAATTCCAATTCGGCAAACTCCGCATCGGTCAGCAGTTTCAGCTTTTCGATAACACCCTCCGACAACTCCCGCAGGGCAGTTTCATCGGGCATCAGGTAGCACTGCATGAGCCGCAGTTCATGCACCAGCCCTAGCCGGGTGCCGGTGTTGTAGAGCATCATCAGCATGAGTTCTTCATGGTTAAAGTTCATGGGCATCTCTCGCTTTCCGGCAGACCGTTGGGTTACACTCCGGGGCATCGCACTTTTCCTTGAGAGTTTGCAGAACCGAGGTGCGCTCCTGCTTTTTATCCAGAAACCCCGGCAGTTCCTTGAAGCCGATGCTGTCCACATAATGCGCTGAAATCTTCCCATCCTGATTCAACATGATCACATCGCTGACCGACAGGCTGTGCCCATGGTAATCCAAAGGGCGGGCGCAGTTGAATTTCTGGTACAGTTGTTCCAGCAGCTCCGCTTGCGGAACGCTGCGCTTTCCTTCCGGGAGGTTGCCCCTGTACAGGATCTCGTAATTCTCGATGGACGGAGCGATGTTCTGCTTATTCAGATAGCGCATAGCGGCAAAGCGGAGTGCAGGGACTGCATCCTGATGCAGCTGCATGACCAGATAGCAGTCGTGGCCGCTTTGCTTGAATTGCTTCATCCGGTATGACTGTATCTCATTTCGGTCTGCAAGTTTCTGGGCAAATTCTTCTTGGCAGAGCGGGATGCAGTCTTTGTTCCGTAGGTTGTGGGTGTACAGAATCTCGTCCCGCACTTCTTCGATCATCAGTTCGGGCGCGTCAATTTTCCCACGCTCCAACAGGCAACAGTCGCCCTGATAGAGAGCATAATTCCATGCGCCGTCCTCTGCCTGCACGGTAAGGTAATAATCGTATTCCAGATTCCACGCCCGGCAGTCCTGCTGCGTCAGCGGCTCCGGTTCCACAATGGCACGGCTACGAGCCATGCGCTCTGCAAATTCGCAGATGTGCTGCACCGATGACCCGATCTTCATGTGGTAGTCATCGAGATACTCGACCACCTCGGAGCGCTGGTGCCCGTCCGGGTAGGTCATCTGTACAACACCGCCGTCCGGCACCCGGAACAGCTCGTTGTACATCGGGTCAATGAACCGCACATCATTGTCCGGCAGAGAACGTGGAGCCAGATTCCGGCGCTTGCGGACCCCGGAGCGAAACTTCTCCAAGGTGGTGACGGCAACGTTCTGGATCTTCCCCACAGGTTCATCCTGATGCTCTGCCAGATAGTACGCACGGGCGGTCTCGATGCGCCGCTGGGTGTTGCCCAGAGCTTCCCGTGGAATCTGCCCTTCCTCCACCGGAAGCGGGCTGTTTTTGTCAAAGACCTCGTACCCGACCCCTGCGAGATTTTCCCGCAGATGCAGATACGTCTGCTCATTGATGAGGTAGACCGCCTCGTTGTCCTTTATCACAGCGTCATCCTTCATCAGTAGCCCCCTTCAAATTCCAGAGAAAACTTGCTGCGGCCATCCGCTTCACAGGACAGCAGCACGGTGGCGTTGTAGGTCTTGCCCTTGGCGCTCTTGCAGTCCTTCAGGCGGACCCGACCATCCCGCAGCAGCTTGTCCGCCACATGAGCGTCCATGCGTTTGCCAAGCCGTTTCAGAAAAGCATTATCCTTCCACAGCACGAAACGGCACTCCCGGTTCTCGCAGAACCAGCCCTTTTCACGCTCCACGACAGGCTTACCGCAGTTCGGGCAGACACCAATAATTTTGTTTTTCATAAGCGCATTCGCTCCTTTCGCAGCCTCGATGGTCGTTACCAGCGAGGAAATCATCTCTTTGATTTCAGTCATAAAAGTTTCCGGCTCCATTTCGCCACGCTCGATTTGCAGAAGTTTCGCTTCCCAGTCAGCCGTCATATCCGCAGACTGAATCTCTTCGGGCATTACGGTGATGAGGGCTTTGCCCTTGTCGGTGGGCAGAAGCACCTTGGTTTTCTTGGTGCCCTTTCGTTCCAGAAAGCCCTTCTGTACCAGTTTTTCAATAGTTGCGGCGCGGGTGGCTGGAGTGCCGATGCCCTGACGCTCCACGCCCTCCGGCATACTATCCGCACTAGCGGTTTCCATCGCATGAAGCAGAAGGTCCTCGGTGAAATGCTTCGGCGGGGACGTTTGACCTTCCTTCAGTTCGGCATCAGCAACGCTGCACTGGCTCTGCTCTTGCGCATCGGGCAGAACAACTGCTTCCTTTTGCTTGCCCAGCAGTTCGCCCAGCATTTTCCGCTCCATGGCTTTCCATCCCTCGGACAGCACAACTTTGCCTTTAGCGGTAAATTCTTCGCCTGCGCAGATGGTAGTCAAGGTGGTTTCTGCATAGCAGTAAGGCTCACCCACGGCACAGAGCAGCCGTGCGGCAATCAGCCGCAGGACATTCCGCTCCCCGTTAGGGAGTGCTGCAAGGTCTGCTTTTGTCATGCTTTTCGTGGGCAGCAGCGCATGGTGGTCGGTGACCTTGCTGCCGCTGATGACCTGCTGCACATGGATGGGAAACGGTTCCTCCACGGCAAACGCCCCGCCCGTATCTGCCACAAGCCCCGGAAGGGATGCCGCCATATCCTCCGTCAAAAACCGGCTGTCTGTGCGGGGGTAGGTGATGAGCCTTTTTTCGTAAAGACTTTGGGCATAATCCAACGTCTGCTGCGCCGTAAATCCCAACAGACGGTTTGCATCCCGCTGCAATGCGGTAAGGTCATAGAGCTGCGGCGGGCTTTCGGATTTCTCCTTGCGTTCCATCTTCTGTACCGTGACACGCCCCTCCTTTCGGCATTTGGAAAGCAGCAGTTCGGCATCCGCTTTCTGAGCAAACCGTTTGCTGGATGCGGTGCCGCCGTCTGCGAGGGTCAAGGCAACCGTGTAGAATTTCTCTGGGGTAAAGGCGGCAATGGCGGCTTCCCGCACTACCGTCATAGCCAGCACCGGGGTCATAACACGCCCCACCGCCAGCGGTTGACCGTACAGGCACGAAAAAAGCCGGGACGCATTGATGCCGACCATCCAGTCGGCACGTTCCCGGCAGAGTGCTGCGTTGTACAGCGCATCGTATTCAGTTGACGGTTTGAGTTTCTGAAAACCCTTGCGGATAGCGTTATCTTCCATGCTGGACAGCCACAGGCGGGAAAAGGGCTTTTTGCAGCCTGCTTGCTGATGCACCAAGCGGAAGATCAGTTCTCCCTCACGCCCTGCGTCACAGGCATTGACGATGATATCCACGTCGGAGCGGTTCATCAGGTCTTTCAGGATGCCAAACTGCTTTTTGGTGGACGTAGACACCAGATACTGCCACTTTTGCGGCAGAATGGGCAAATCTGCGATACTCCACTTGACGTATTTGGCATCGTAGATGTTGGGCGGTGCCAGTTCCACCAAGTGCCCCACGCACCAGCTCACCAGATAGCCGTTGCCTTCAAGATAGCCGTCCTGACGGCTGGTGGCACCGAGGACTTTGGCGTAGGACATGGCAACCGACGGTTTTTCTGCCACGATCAATTTTGCGATAAGAATCCCTCCATTCTGTTTCGGATTGCAATATGTAAGGCGGCAAAACGCCGCCTTAAAATCAGATGGGTTCGGTATCTTCCTCACCGGGCTCCTCCGGCTCATCCTCGGTGGGAATCTCAAAGTCGCCCTTGTCTTCGGTGTAGTTTACATCGGGGTCAAGGGCTTCTTTTTCGGCCTGCTTTTTCTGCTTCTGCTTCGCAAAGGCATAGAAAACGCCGCCTGCCGCCAGCGCAATCAGCACGACTACCCCCAGAAAGCCCGATGCGATCTTTGTGACCTTGTTTTCCTTGGGCTGTTCCTCGCCGGATGCCGCCGCTTCTTCTGCGGCTTTCTTAGCTTCTTCCTCGGCTTTCAGCCTGTCCTGTTCCGCCTGCGCCGCCGCTTCCTTTTCGGCGGTATAAGCGTCCGCATCTTCTTCCTCCATAAGAGCCAACAGGTCGGCTTCATCCACAAGATTCATAAAGTGGACGGTCTGCTGCCCTTTGGCGTTGCGGTCAATGACCAGATAGAACGTGTTGCCAGACTTCGACACCAGCGTAATGAACTGCTGACCGCTGCCATCGGAATAGTCGGTGTGGTAGTCATCTACCAGCGTCAGGTTGCCCTCCGGGGTCAGGGCACCAGAGGTTTCGTCCGTGACGGTGACAACATCTTCCTCCACCACTTCCGGCAGAACAGGCTGCTCCACCGGGGCGGCTTCGCCCTCAAAGGCAAAAGCGGGTGCCGCCATGCCAGCGCACAGCGCCGCCGATACCAGCAGCGCGCCCAGTTTCTTAATCTTCATCTGCATCGACCTCCTTCTCAAAAGTTGCACCCACGGCAGACAGCGCAGCCGGGTTCGGGGTAGCGGTTGCCGACTGCCGCAGCAGAGCAGCAAGCTGTTCCGGGGTTACATTCGCCGTGCGGACCATGTTGCTGACCTCAGCGGCTTCTTCCTCCTGAATCCGACGCTCCAAAACCGCAATGCGATTGTTCAGCTTGATGCGGCGCTCCTGCTCTTTCTTGAGCATTGCTCGCAGCTTATCCAGTTTTTCGCTCATAGTTGAACCCTCCAATCATTTTGAAAGCCGTCCAAAACCGGACAGATATTTCTGCCAGTAGGACGAGTGAATGTTTGCGTACTTGATGGGGTCTCCGGCACTGACCATCATGCCATTGCCAAGGTAGATTCCAACGTGACTTTTTCCGGGGGTATCATACGTTCCCTCGAAGAAAACAAGGTCACCGGGCTTTGCTTCTGCCTCGCTGATGTGCTGGCTCTTGTTCCACAAGCCGTTGGCGGTGGTGCGCCCCACATCGTAGCCGTTCTGGTTGTACACCCAACAGACATAACCGCTGCAATCGAACCCGGTTTCCGGGGTAGAACCGCCCCACACATAGGGCGTGCCCACATACTTTTGGGCTTCTTTGTAGATGGCGGCGAACTCCTCGTCCGTCAGTGCTTCTGCCGGAACCTGATAATCAATGCCCGGCGCGCCAGAGCCATCGGAGCCACCGGGCGGCAGACCGCCGTTAAACAGGTAGGGTCTGCCACCCAAGGTATCTTGAAAAATTTCGTACCGTTTCCACTGGTCGTTGTTCAGTTCCTCCCGGATAACCACTTCCAGCCCTTTATTCACCAATTTGGTGTGAAAAATTCGATACTCATAGGGCACTTGCACGGTGTAGGGGATGCCAGTAAAAATGTCGATCATCACTACCGTGCGGTACCGGGTCTGGACTTCCACCCATGTGGTCAGCTTGTATTGCTTGGCAAACGTCTCCTTGAGTTTTGCCTGCACCTCGCTGCGGGTGTAGTCGTCGTAGAGAGTAGTCAAGAACGAAGTGAGCTGCCAAGGATCGTGCTCAATAGCATCCAGATGGTATCGGTATTCGTCATAGCCGGGGTGGTCGGTGGGGGTACGCTTGATCTTTTTATCCAGTTCCTTTTCCAGCTTCTTGTAGTCGGTTTCGGCTCCCCGGATGTCCCGGTCCTCTGCGGTATAAATGGTCTGCCCGGATACCTGCGTGGTGCCGGAGAACAGAATGGAACAGGACGAAAAGGCTGACATGACCAGCAGCAGGAGCAAAAGAAAAACGCCCGCGATCAAAAGAACGTGCGCGTTGCTCTTTGCAAAATTGGCAATGCCGTTGACTGCGGTGCTGACCACCGATCTTCCTTTGTCGATGACCTGCTCCATACCGGACTTTGCAGCAGGAACACCACCAGATGCAGCTTTCTGACCGCCTGCGGTCTGTGCAGCGGTGCCGCCCGACCGGGTTGCGGCACGGTAGCTTTTCTGAATATCCTGTTTCTGCCGCCATCGTGAGAGCCAGTTGGAGCCGCCCTCGCCGATGCAGGATGCGCCTGCATCTTGTGCCGCAGTCGGCTCCTGCGGGAAAGATTTTGCGGTTCGGGCGCCTTTCTTGCCTTGCATCTTGGCTTTCTTCTTGAGCTTCCGGGCATAGCGGCTTTTGAAAATATCACGGACATTTCCTGCCGCTTTTTCGCCCTCGCTCAACGCCTGCACACCGACGTTTTCATCCTCGTACTGGTCAACTTCGTGATGCACCGCAGACCGGACGGCATGGGCGGCGTACATCTCTCGCTTCTGCGCCTTGCTCAACCGGCTCAACTCGTCCGGGGTCAGTTCCGCCTTGCCAAACCGCAGGTGCTGGGCTTTCTCTGCCGCCTTTTCCGCATCGGTTTTCAGCTTTTTCTTTCTGGGCACCGACTGCTCTACCTTGGCTTTTTTCGGGGGAGAACGGGTCTTTTTTGCGGACGTTTCCTCTTTGATGTTCAGCTTCGGTTCACTCATTTCTGTGCGCCCTCCGAAACCTCACCCAACTTGGTGGTCATAATGCGGTAGAGTTCCAGATCGGTGGGGAAACGGTCCACAAACGGCAGAATGACATTTCCGAAAAACAGCAGCCCTTCGCCCTCGCCGGAGTGGGTAACGTAGGAAAGCTGATGGGGCGAAATATTGAGCTGCTTTGCGAGAATTTGCCGGTCTCCCGCCGCCTGATTCAGCATGATGATCATGTCACTGTTCTCGAAAATATTCTCGACTTCACGGGAAGAAAGAAGGTCTTTCACGTTCTGGGTCAGCCCCGTGGGAATACCGCCCCACTTGCGGAAACGCTTCCAGATCTCCACGGAATAAGCGGCAGTCTGCTCCTCTTTCAGAAGCAGGTGCATCTCATCCATATAATACCGGGTGGACTTTCCGCTGCTGCGGTTTGCGGTGACACGCCCCCATACCTGATCCTGCACAATGAGCATACCGAGCTTCTTCATCTGCTTGCCCAATTCCTTGATGTCGTAGCAGACGATGCGGTTGTTGACGTTTACATTGGTTCTGTGATTGAACAGGTTCAGACTGCCCTTAACGTAGATCTCCAGAGCCGTGGCAACATGGTGGGCTTCTTTCTCGTCCTGTTGGAGCAGGGCATTGTACAAGTCCTCAAGGATGGGCATATTCTCCGGGCAAGGGTTCGCAAAATATTTGCGGTAGATCAGATGCACACAGCGGTCAATGACGGTTTTCTCCACCGGCAGCAGCCCTTCCTTGCCGCCAACCACCAGTTCGCAGAGGGAAAGAATAAAGTCAGCTTTCAGGGAAAGCGGGTTATCCTCCTCGGAGTAGTTGGCATTGATGTCCATGGGATTGATGAACTGGGTACTGTTGGGCGAAATTTTGATGACCTGACCCTTCAAACGATTCACCAGCGGCGAGTAATCGGCTGGGTCAGCGGTGTTACCACCGCCTTCCCGCCTAAGAACCGTACGTGACAGTTTCCCGTCATACGGCTCAAGCATTTCATCACTTCTTCAAGCGGTTCTCAGCATAAATACGCTGACAGGTGCAATGAACGTAGCGCATATTGCGAACATCTTCCATGCCAGCCTTTGCCTTTGGTGCAAGGTAGAAGATTTCTCTTTCTTCCGTTACATCCATCGGCATTCCGCAGTGGTAGCACAGTCCGTTCTGGTTTTTCCAAATCATCTTGAATTTTCCAGTCAGCCGGTGCATTCCTTTATCGAATTTCCTTTTTTGGAAATACGCCTCATCGAGGAACGGATTTGCAGTAGCTTTTATCTTGGTATGTCGCACAATGGCTGTGCTGTCCACCCGTATCAGCTCCTTGTTTTCCGTAGAGAACACCCAGTTTCGATTACCGACACGATGCCAGTATCTCGTGGAAATCCACCACTTGTTCTTCTTTGGGTGCCGTCTTTTAGCCCATCGCCACAGCAGTTCGTACAGGACATAGTCCAGATGCGCGAACGCATCACTTGCGCATACGGACTGGTGGTAATTAGTCCAACCTCGAATTTGTTCATTCAACTTCATAATCAGAACATCTTGCTGCCACGCTTTTCCTCTGCGGAGAATCGTGTCAGAGATATTGGAAACGATAGCCTTAACCGCCTTTTGGGAAGGCTTGATAATCAGCTTTTCGTTATACTTTCTGAAGTTCCAGCCGAGGAAGTCGAAACCATCGTCAATGTTGGTGACAACGGTCTTTTCATCAGAAAGTTCCAATCCGCGTTCAGCGAGAAACTCTCGAATCAGCTCCTTTGCTTCAAGAGCCAGTTCAGGTGTTGCCGCTGTGACCACAAAATCGTCTGCATAGCGGACGAAGTTTACTTTGTGGGCATTCTTAAATCTTGAATCGACCTTACCGAGCGCGTTCGTGTGAAAGCGTTCGACCAGCTTCTTCTCGATACCATCCAGCGTCATGTTCGCCAGAATGGGGGAGATAATACCACCTTGCGGAGTTCCTTCCTCGGTAGGAAAGAGTTCGCGCTGATAGATAAATCCCGACTTTAAGAACTGCTTCAAAATGTTCTTGTCCATGGGGATGTTCGCCAGAAGCCAATCATGGCTGATATGGTCGAAGCAACCTTTGATGTCACCCTCCAAAACCCACTTCGGAGAAATGTGCTTGCGCGACAGTGCATTGAACAGATATTCGCAGGCATCCTGTGCGCATCTTCCTTTTCGGAAACCAAAGGATTTCCCATCTGCTGTTGTTTCCGCCACCGGTTCCAGTGCCAAAGCATAGAGAGCCTGCATTGCGCGGTCATACATTGTAGGAATGCCCAATGGACGCTTTTTCTTCTTGTCCTTCTTTTCGATATACACTCTACGGAGAGGACGCGCACGATACCCTTTATCTGTCAGCGATAGAACCGCTTTCATTTTCTTCGCCGGGGTGTTCCAGAGAACACCATCCACACCGGGAGTCTTGCGCCCATCGTTGGTAACGACACGCTTAACAGCCAGTGCTTTGGCGTAAAAGGAATGTGTCAGAAGATACTGAAGTCGTTTTACTGCGTTGTAGTCTTTTTGCTGAGTTGCCTTGACAATCCTGATTTGTAACCTGTTGACTTCCCGCTCTGCCTTATGCCAATCAATGTTTTTCCATTGGGCACTCAACATAGCTTCGTCCGACAGCTTCTCAGAAGTTTTACCTTCCGTCGTTGAATACTTATCGTTCACAGGGATACCTCCAATCTTGCCATGAAATACCCGGAATAAGTCAGCACCCTTTCAGGTCAGGGCAAATTTTGAACCCCTATGCTCACCGTTACAGTGAACCGTTCGCTTTTTATTCCATCTCATACCCTCTGCACCGTTTCTCCCTCTTGCGAGGTCGATACCTTTATTAAAGGAGTGCATAGGGTTTTCCACGTTCCACGTAATGCATAATTCTCGAATGCCTTAGCCGCCATCTTTGAACCGGGAGGATTTGTGTCCATTTGCTTCGGGGTACAGAAAGGCCCCTCGGCCACCTCCAACACCTTTTGGTGTAGGTGTATCAGCCTTATTTCACCTATTCCCTGTAACGATCCTTACGATGATTCACATTACGTTCGACATAGCATTCTTTACCCTAACAGTACATCCGCTTTAGGCTGGCAGATTTCCCATATTGTCCTGTGAGCTTCCCAACGCCGGCTTTTGACCAGTGCAGGTCACAGTAGGGTTACTCCAAATGGATAGAGCAGTGTTTATACACAATACATTACGCGACTTCGTGTCGCACTTCGCCTTCGGGGTCGTTGATGATAATATCATCGTCCGTCACCAGAAACGCATTGGCAATTTCACGCTTTGCTGAGAAACTTTTGCCGGAGCCGGGAGTACCCAAAATCAGGCCATTGGGGTTCTTCAGCTTCTTCCGGTCCACCATGATAAGGTTGTTGGACAGAGCATTCAGCCCATAGTACAGGCTTTCTTTGCCGGACTGGTACAGTTCCTGTGTGGTGAACGGAATGAAGATGGCCGTGCTGCTGGTTGTCAGCCCTCGCTGAATTTCGATCTGACAGTCAGCCAGCGGCAGGCTGCTCATCAGCCCCTGCTCCTGCTGAAAGTCAAGGCGGCACAGGTTGCAGTTGTGTTTCTGGGCGATGCTGGATGCCTGAAAAACATTGTTTTCCAGTTCCTGCTCCGTGCGTCCAGTGTTCAGCACCAGAAAGGTAACAAGGAACATCCGCTCGTTCTGGCTCTGCAATTCCTTCAGCAGGGCTTTTGCATCTCTGCCGTAGGTTGCCAAATCCGACGGAATGATGTCAATGTCATACCCGGCACGGATGGCTTTTTTCTGCTCCTCAATCTTACTGCGATCCAGTTCCGTGATGGTGCGCTTGACCGTTTTGATGGCCTTGTTCTGGTCAACGGACTGAATGTGCATGGTAACGATCTGGGACGAATCCATGTCCAGAAAATCCTTCAAAAGCTGGTCGCTGATGTCGGATGCCGTGATGCTCAAAAAACTGGCAGCGCAGTAGATGCCGCCCATCTGGAACGTCCGGGAGTTTTTGAAGGCAAAGGCGGTAGGCGCAATGGCATCCTTCACCGAAAGGCCGCTTTTCACAAGGTCTTTCCAGTCAAAGTGAAACTTGGATGAGCTGTCCATGTTGAACATATCGTGCATGAGTTTCAGCCGCTGAGCACCATTCAGGGGCTTTGCCTGCACCCCCAGCCGGTGGAAGTTGTTGAGCAAATCGTTCTGGATGTGGTCAAGCCGCGGCTTGACCTGCGCCATGCTTTCACCCTCCACACCGAAGGTGATGAATTTGGTCTTGGTCAGACCATTATTGCCCTTGGCAAGCTGCTGGCGCAGCATCTGGGAATACTCCGCACGAACATCATCGAAACCATCTTTCTGGAACGGAATACGAATGCTCTTTTCAAACTCGCTGCTATCCGTTGCCATGTTCACAAAGGACAATTCAAACTTGATGCTGGAATCGAAAAAGTTCAGAAAACTGCACCATTCCTCGAAAATAGCGGTCTTGTCCTCCTGCTGCGCCAACTGGTAATTGATGTCCTGATACTGGATGGTGCGGGTGTAGTAGTTGGGCTTCACCCGGCAGGTGCCATCCTCGAACATCCGCTGCATGGGGATGGACTGCTGGGCAGTCCGGGGCACAGCAGGCTTTGCGTTCTGCCTGCGCTTCTGCGCAGACTGCGGCTTGCTGTGCTTACCGGTCTTTTTCCAAAACGGAATCATAGGTCATGCCTCCCTTCATCAAAATCGCATAGTAGTTGTTGGTCTTGTAGGGGCGGATCTTCGGACGGACAAACCGGGACTGCACATAGTACGACAGCAGCTTTTCCATGGGCTGACCGTTTTTCTCGTACATTCCAAGGAAGAACGCCGGCAGCATCACCGCCATCATACCGAGGGTAGAGGCAGTGTTGCCGCCGGAATCTCGGAGAACAAAAAACAGCGGCACTCCAATGAGAGCCGCTGTGCCAAAGCAGACAAGCTGCCGTTTGGTCAGGTTGAATGCGACCTTCGATTTTACTTTCGTCAGGTCACGGGGAACGGAAATATACGCAGCCAATAAAGCACCTCCTTTAATGCGCTCCGAGAACGGATTTTGTCACGGAACTGGTCTTGAACAGGCTGAAACAGAGCAGAACAGTGTAGCCCACAATGCTCCAAATGGAGTTGATGGCATCCCCGGAAATCGCCACGCTCTGGATCAGCACGGCATAAATTGCCACGCAGATGAGGATGAGAAAGCCCTGAAAGCCCAATGCAAACAGGCATTTCAGGTAGTTCTGTCCCATGTGGCTTTGCTCGTGGTTGCCGAAGGTCGCCATGGGGATGGGGGCAAGGCTCACCATGCAGTAGATCTCAATCATTCTTCCGTACACGATGACAAAAATGATGATGCTCAAGATCCGCATGGTGATTCCGATGAAGAAGGATTGCAGGAAAAGCCCGAATAGGGGTCCTACATCCATCTGCATCAGGCTGGCTTCCAACATCGACAAGCCAATGTCGTTGACACGGGTATTTCCGGCAATGATACCGCTGGAATCGGACACCACCTTCTGGGTAATGTCGAATACCGCCATCACAATATCGAAGGTGTTGCTGATGAGCCACACCGACACCGCTGTTTTGAAAATCCAGCGCATGATGAGGGCAGGCTCGAACTGCGCCATGTTGTTGTGCTGGGTGATCATCTCGATCAATTCATAACAGGCGATGAAGGTCAGGATGATGCCTGCGATGGGTAACACCACGTTCCGGGACAACGCCTCAATCATTGCGAAAACGCGCGGCTCAAAGCTGGAGGGCTTGGTGCCCACCTGCTGGGCGATGTTTCCCACCTGCGTGTTCACATCGTCGAACAAGCCGGAAAGGTTTGACATAATGCCTGCCGTCAGGATGCCTTTGATCCAGTCGGCAATGGCTTTGAGAACGGTTTCCATTCAGCAGTCACCGTCCTTAGCTGAAGTGGTTGATAAGGGTCTTGAGAAGGTTCAGGAGAAAAATAATGTGGGTCAAAAACTGCATAAGACACCGCCTTTCGCTAACGGGTGGAGATTCGTACCGCAATGCGCTCCTTATTAAAGGGCTGTTATCCACAGCTAAGATAGAGCGATTGCGTATGTACAGGCGGGAAACCCCGCCTGCGGCTCTTAGCCGAACAGACCAGACAGCAGAGGAATCAGGGTGATGCCCACCAGAGCAACGCCGCCGCCAGCCATGAGCTGCTTCATGCCCTGAGACTTGGAGCCGGGGTTGTCGTTACCATAACCTTCCAGCAGGTTGATGGCACCCCACACGCCGAGACCGGCACCCAGAGCGACAACCAGAGTCTGAAGAACTTCGATAGCAGAGTTAAAGAATTCCATAGTCGTTTCTCCTTTATAAATGAAAGTTGTAGACCGTCCGTACACACCTGAAGCCGTTGTTGTTAAGCCGCAAACTACGGCGAGAGTGGACTTTCTGGTGTACCTCTCTGGTCCGGGTAAAATAAAACCGCCTACCGGGTCAGGCAGGCGGGAGCGAATCAGCGTCAATCACAACAAATTCATCATTGGGATTGATTTTTTCTTTTCGGTTCAGATATTTTTCAATATCGAAGGTGTTTTTGGAGTCGTAGTCCGAGGTCAGCTTGTAGTTGGGGTGCTGGGTCAGGTCGTACTTGTCGCTCAAAAACGGGCGTATACCCCGCAGCTGCAGGATGCACTTGCCGCCGTCCAGCACCGCCAGCTCGTCCCGGCTCAATAATTCATGCCCCATCTTCTGGAACGTAGTGCCGTAACTGGGGCTGTTGCCACGGGTATCCGAGGTGTTGAAAGCATCGATGGTCTCCTTGCCCAGCATCTCGGACAAGTCTTTCAGGGTGGTCGGCTCACTGCCGCCGAGGAAAATCTGGCTGTCCATGTTGCCCACGATGGTGTCCGCATTGTCCTTGTAGATGGCTTTCAACTGGCTTCTCGCCTGCAAAACAAGGCAAGCGGAGATCTCACGGCTGCGGATAGTCGCCACCAACTTTTCCAGATTGGGAATCTGCCCGATGTTGGCGCATTCGTCGATCAGGCACCGCACATGGATGGGCAGCTTGCCGCCGTACACATCATCTGCCTTGTCGCACAGCAGATTGAAAAGCTGGGTGTAGACCATCGAAATCAGGAAGTTAAAGGTGCTGTCCGTGTCCGACATGATGAGGAATAGAGCTGTTTTCTTATCTCCCAGCGTGTCTAGTTGCAGTTCATCGTACATGGTGAGGTCTCTCAGTTCTTGGATGTCGAAGGGCGCGAGCCGGGCACCGCAGGAAATGAGGATGGATTTTGCGGTCTTGCCGGCAGCCAGCTTGTAAAGTTTGTACTGCCGCCCGGCAAAGCTGTTGGGTTTCTTTTTTGCCAGTTCTTCAAACAGCAAATCCACCGGGTTTTGGTATTCCTCGTCGTCCTCCAGCACCTGCATGGTGTTCAGCATTTCCAGCAAAGTAGCGAAGTTTTGTTCCTCCACCGGGGCTTCATAATGCAGATAGGCGATCAGGGCGGTGAGCAAAAGACGCTCGCTTTTCTCCCAAAATGGATCGCCACCGGACCCTTCTCCCTTGGTGTTGGTCATCAGGGTCGTGACCAGTTTCAGAATATCCTTTTCGCTGTGGACATAGGCGAAGGGATTGTAGTGCATACTCTTGGAAAAGTTAATGGTATTCAGGATTTTCAGCTTGTAGCCGTTCTTCAGGAGGGCGTTCCCGCACTCGACCACGATACTGCCTTTCGGATCGGTGACCACATAGGAGCTATGGCATTGCAGGAGGTTGGGCTTGAGCCAAAACCGGGTCTTGCCGCTGCCGGAGCCGCCCACCACCAGCACATTTTTGTTCCGGGCGTTTTTGGGGTCCGGTGGGCGGTTGGACATCATCAGCCGTTCCGTTTTGGTCAGGATAATGTTGTCGGCAAACTTGGGAGCCATGAACGGCTCAATATCCTTGGCGGTGCCCCACCGGGCAGAGCCGTACTCCATGCCGTGGCGGTACTTCTTGGCATTTTTGCCACGCAGATAGACCGCCAGTCGTAACCCTGCACCGCAGCACAGACCCACCAGCAAATCCAGTGGATGCAGGCTGGGCAGAGGGTTTGCAAATGCCAGCGGGATAGTGCCCATCATGGACATGATCTTATCGCCCAGTTCTTTGCCCTCGGCAAGCCGCCACGCTTCGCCAAAGTTGGTTGCCACCAGTCCCAGCAAAATATAGGGCAGATACAGCGCCAGCAGCTTTGTCAGTTTTTTCGTGGTCACAGTCCACGCTCCTGTTCCTTGTGCCGGACTTTGCCGGGGAGTTCTGCCGCTGCCTTCACCAGTTCATGCAATCGTGCCAGCACCGAGGGGCGTTTGTCCTTGTTCAGCAAAGATGCCGAATACTCCTTGAACGCCGAGTTGAAGGCTTCTGCGTCCGGGGCTTTGAAAAAGACCAGATACCGGGGCGGCACCTCGGAGTTGTCCTTTCGGATGGCGTAGTCAATGCCGTACTTTTTGGCATAGCGTTCCAGACCACGGATGCCGGTCTTGCTGATCTCCACGCTGGACACGCCCCGGTTCTGCCGCAGAAGAGTGCGGACGCTTTGCTTGCCTTGGGATGCCTTGGACTGGTACAGCCGAAGCGCTGTTTTTACCGCCCGCAAGACGGTCCGGGCAGACAGTTTTGTGGTCGAGATGGCAAAGTTGACCGTCTTATGCTCGATTTCTTCCTGCATCGTTACCACCTCCTGTGCAGAAAATCATCTTAGCGGTCATGTTCCGCAGGCGGCTTGCTTACAGCCTTTTCTGTGTCATTCCGAACTGCTTCATCCGGCACCGGAATGACCATCATGCGGCGTCCCAGAGGAAGAAAAGCTTCGGGCTGATGGAAAAGCTGCTCGTACTTCTGCGCCAGTTCCGGGGTCAGGGATGCGAAATCCTCCTCGCCCAGTCCCACTACCAGAAAGTCTCCGGCAACGGCATCATACATTTCTCCGTTTTCATCCCGAAGGGCACGGTTCAACGGCAGTCCCATGAGCTTGCCGTCATCGTTGTAGACGATGGCAACCGGGTCGGCAAAGGGATAGCTTGCGCCGATGGAGCCGCCCACCGCCTGCTGCAAGGCTTTCAGATCGTTATCAATCTCGACCTGCTGCGGATGCTGTCCCGGCGCAATTTTCAGCACCGACAAGGTGTTTTCAGCCATGCAAATCCTCCTTTCCGTTCAGTCCGATCTCACCGCTCCGTGCCGCCTGCATCAGAGCCGCCACGAAGAATCCGAAAATCGCACCGGCTTCAAAAAATGCGAATCCGATAAAAAAGTTCAGCATAGCACACCTCAGTCGATGCAGATGCAGGTCAGCTTCTGTCCATCTGCCATCAGGGTGGTGCTGTGGCTTTCCAAATAGGTCTGAAAGCGATAAATGTCCTCCACTGTCAGGGATACGATGGCGCTGTGCCCATCGGTGCGGTAGAAAATGACCGGGCCGGTCAAGTACCGTTTGCCTGCCAGCTTGAGGACCTGTGCCGGATTGTAGCTGATAAACAGCGGCGCACCCTTCACGGAAATCAGGGCATCGTCCTCGTCAAAACAAGGCAGAATGGAAGGGGCATCCTCCTCCATGATAATGGTCAGTTCCATGTCCGGGCCGATGGCGGCAAGGTAGACATTCTCGCTTGCCATTTCGGTCAGGCAGGATGCCGCCTGTTTCAGCATGGACAGGATGTTCACATCCACCGTGATCTGCGGTGCATGGGGAGCGGAGTGAAAAGGAATCGTATTATTCATAGGCGTTACCTCGTATAATAAAATAGTAGTATTTATAGACCGCTCTCCAGCGGAATGCTACAATAGTTTCAGGGTGCTGTGGATT
>PPYE01311636.1_pt1 | contig 16437 bp, 16 predicted proteins | sample 1559881 | NCBI WGS metagenome assembly PPYE01 (sample SAMN08240022, study PRJNA423297) | Human gut metagenome, whole genome shotgun sequencing project. | reverse complement strand
CGACTTACAACTAATGCCAACTTCTGAGCTTCCATTTTTTTGCTTATTCGGTCTCACATCATTGACTAACGTACATTTCAAAAAATCCCGGCGAACGACGCCGGCGAAAAAAAACGTCCCGTTTCGGCGGCGGGGCCGGGACGGAACGAACTATTGCCTTTCTTGCATACAAAACAAACCGTTGCCATGGGTTCACTCAAGCAGATATGTTCCACGTGGAACATGTCGATCGACCGCCGCGGCTCGGCGCGGATTTCGGGGAACTCACTTTTCCGGCGCCGCTTCCGGCGTTGGAAAAGTTTTTTCCGCCGCAGTACAATAAGAGCGAGATCCAGCCCATACGAGGAGGTTTTCGCCATGAAAAAGATTCCCGACGTCCGTCCCGTCGCCGCCGCCGGCGACGAGTCGCTCGACCTGATCCGCCTGCCGCTGGACGGCCGCCCCGGCTTCGAGGAGTTCCTCGGCGCCTGGCTGTTGCGCGCTCCCGGCGAAACCGCGCTGGTCGACTGCGGCGTGGCCGGTTCCTACGCGCATTTGAAAAAAGCTCTGGACGAACTCGGGGCCGCGCCCAATCTGCTGCTGCTCACCCACATCCACCTCGACCACTGCGGCGCGGCCGGCTGTCTGTGCCGCGATTATCCGGGGCTGAAAGTGTTTTGCTGCGAGCGCGCCGCCCCGCACCTGATTTCGCCCGAAAAGCTCTGGCAGGCCACCGCCGCCACGCTCGGCGAAGCCATGGCCGCCGCCTACCGGCCGCCGCTGCCCGTGCCCGCTTCCGCTCTCGTCGCACGCGGCCGGCTGTCCTCCGCATGGCGCGTCGTCGATACTCCCGGACACGCCTCTCACCACGTCTCGTTCCTGCGCCGTTTCGCGGGGCGGCGCCTCTGCTTCGGCGGCGAAGCGCTCGGCGTCGTTCCCGGCGACGGCGCCGAGCGCTGGTTCGCCGACGGCCGCCGGCGGGACGGCATCCGCCCCGCCACGCCGCCGCGCTACGTGCCGGAAACCGGCCGCGAAAGCATGAAAAAGCTCGCCGCCGCCGACTGGGACCTGTTCTGCGCCGGGCACTTCGGCGCGTCAGCCGACCGCACGCTGCCCGAACGGGCGCTGAAGCAGAACCTTTTCTGGGAAAAAAGAATCGCCCAGGCCTTGGACGACGGCCTGAACGAAACGGAGATCGTCGCGTTGCTGCGGCGTGAAGACCCCGAACTGGCCGATATCGCCGCCTGTACCGAAAGCGCGAAGCGCCGCGAAGAATACTTCCTCGGCAACAGCGTGCGCGGCTTCGTGCAGTTTTTGGGCAAGAACGCCTGACGGACGCGGCGTCCGCCGCGTCCGACAAGACGCGCTTCGCGTCGCCAGACGCAAAAACAGGACGGCACACAAAAATCCCCGACGGCCGAAAAAAATGGCCGCCGGGGATTTTTTTGCGTGCCGCATGTCCCGCGCGAAACGCGGACGTCCGCTCCATGCCGACACGGTCTTCTCCGCGTTCCGGCGCCGGGGCGCCTTTTCGCGGTCACTGTCCGCCAGTCGGCTCCGGGGCTTTGAACGTGCCTTCGGAACGGGAGACGATCAGCGCCGTGGCCGCGTCGCCGGCGATGTTGGGGATCACGCGGGCCATGTTGAGGATGCGGTCGATACCGGCCAGCAGCCCGATCGCTTCCATGGGCAGATGGACCGAGGTGAGCACGATGGTCAGCATCACCAGCCCCGAGCCGGGCACGCCGGCGGTGCCAATGGAAGCCAGCGTGGCGGCGAGCATGATCATGACCTGATCGGCGACGGTGAGCGGTACGCCGAAGATCTGGGCCGTGAAGACCACGGCGATGGCTTCGTAGATGGCGGTGCCGTTCATGTTCATGACGGCGCCGAAGGGGATCACGAAGTTGGCCGTCTCCTCGTCGACGCCGAGTTTCTTCGTGCATTCGAGGTTGAGCGGGATCGTGGCGACGCTGGAACAGGTGGCGAAGACGAAGGTCATCGCTTCCTTCATCGTTTTCAGGAAACGGAGCGGGCTGACGCGCCCGATCACGCCGGCCATCAGACCGGCCTGAACGACGACCAGATAGAGGAACGAGGCGATGTACATGGCCGCGATCGCCTTAATGTAAGGGATGAGGATATCCGGGCCGTTGGCTCCCACGACCTGCGCCATCAGGCCGAAAACGCCGTAGGGCGTGAACTCGAGCACGATGGTGGTGATCTTTTTCATCGCTTCCTGTCCGGAGCGGAACATGTCGAGCAGCGCTTGCCCCTTGGGGCCGATCTTCATCAGCGCGAAGCCCAGCAGCAGCGCGAAGAAAATGATCTGCAGCAGGTTCTGTTTCGACAGGGCCTCGAAAGGATTTTTGGGGATGACGTTGATCAGCGTGTCGAGCATTGAGACCTGTTTCGCCGCCGTCTTCGCCGATTCCTTGGCGAGCTCAATGCTGACGCTCGTGCCGACCTGCATGAGATTGGCGAAGATCAGGCCGATGACGATGGCGAGTGCGGTGCTGACAAGGAAAACGACCACCGTCTTCACGCCCATGCGTCCCAGCTTCTTGCCGTCGCCCACGTCGGCGGCCGCACAGACCAGCAGGCAGAGTACCAGCGGCGCCACCACCATGGTCAGCAGGTTAGTGAGGATTGTTCCCAGAGGTTTCAGCACCGCGGCCTGCCTGCCGAAGATCAGCCCCGCGGCGACGCCGAGCGCGAAGCCGATCATGATGCGCGTGAACAGGCTCAGTTTGTTCCACGGTTTAAAGATGAATCCCATTTCTCTTCCCCCTTTAATGAAAAATCAAACGAAGCGGCAGACGTGATCGATCGCGATGTCGGAGAAGCCGTAGGCTTCGGCCTTGGTCATCTTGCCGTTACAGACGTCTCCGATGATCTCAAGGAGCTCCCTGCCGCTTTCCCGATACGTCGTCGTGCCCTTGATGATGCCGCTCAGATCGACGTCCATGTTGTCGTCCATCATCCGATAGGTGCGGGCGTTGGCCGTCACCTTGAGTACGGGCACGATGGCGTTGCCCGTCGGCGTGCCGCGCCCCGTGGTGAAGATCACGGCGTTGCAGCCGCCAGCTACCATGGAGGTGACGGAGGAGATGTCGTAACCGGCCGTGTCCATGACGATGGCGCCGTGCTTCGTGGGGCGCTCGGCCTGCGCCAGCACTTCGACGATGGGGCGGGTGCCGCCCTTGCGGATGCAGCCGAGGCTTTTCTCGTCGAGCGTGGAAAGGCCGCCCGCCTTGTTGCCGGGCGTGGGCTGACCGGCGCGGCAGTCCTGCCCTGCCGCCTTGAGGTGTTCTTCGTAATCCCGGCAGATCTCGATGATCTTGTTGTGCAGTTCCGGCGTCGCCGCACGCCGGGCGACGACGTGCTCGGCGCCGATCCATTCGATGGACTCGCTCATGATCGTCGAAGCGCCGAGATCCACGAGCAGGTCGCTGAGCTCGCCCACGGCGGGATTGCTGGCGATGCCCGAGGTGGCGTCGGAGCCGCCGCACTCGATGCCCAGCAATAGATTCGACATGTCGCACCGCTCCTTTTGCTGCATGGCGGCCGCGGCGGCCATGTCGCGCGCGGCGCGGACGGCCTTCTCGATGGTTTTGAGCGTGCCGCCCTCTTCCTGAATGCCGAAAGAGACCACAGGCTTGCCGGTCATTCCCCGGATTTTTTCGCGCAACTGCGCGTGCCCCACCGTCTCGCAGCCAAGGCCGATGATGACGACGCCGTAGACGTTGGGATTGCAGGCGAAGCCCATCAGCACTTTCTGCGACATGGCCGTGTTCGCCGCCACGTCGGAACAGCCGGTGTTGAAGATGATGTTCACGGCACCGCGCACCTGCGACGCGACGATGCGCGCGCTCTCGCTGCCGCAGGCGCACGTGGGCAGGATCAACACGTGATTGCGGATGCCCGCGCGCCCCTCCTGGCGTTTGTATCCCCAAAACTGCATCGTTTCCCCCTCCTTATACCATTTCACTGGCGTAGTCCCGCGGCACGCTGAAGATATTCTCGTGCGAGACCCAGTGTCCTTTCGCGATCGGTACCAAGGTGCGGCCGATCAGCTCGCCGTACTTGATCACTTCGTCCCCCTCGTCCAGCGGGACCAAGGCGACCTTGTGGCAATAGGGAATCGTCTCCTCCGCCGTGAGCGTGCAGAGCTCGCCGCCGCGGCGATAGACGACCGGGGCGCCGGCCGGGATTTCTTCGACGCAAGTGACCACGTTGTCCTTTTCGTCCATGAGCAAAGCGTTGATGTTCACGTTCAATCCCCCCTTGAAAGTCGAGTATCTTGCTTGACGTCATCATACGGCGGCGATAACATAAATTCAATTCGAGGAAATTTATTGCATCATAAGGAGAATTTATGTTATGAGACAGGAACTGGAGTACGTCTACGAGGTCTACAAAAGCGGCAGCCTTTCGAAAGCGGCGGAAAAACTGTATATCACGCAGCCGGCGCTGAGCATGGCGATCAAAAAAATCGAGTCGTCCATCGGCATGACGCTGTTCGACCGCAAGGTGCGCCCCTTTCAGCTCACCGAAGCCGGCTGGCTTTACATCAACGCGATCACGCGCATCAAAAAAATCGAGGCGGAACTGACGCAGCGGATCGGCGACATTAACGACCTCCACACCGGACACGTGCGCGTCGGCGGTTCCCACTACATCAACGGTTACATCCTGCCGCCGGTGCTGGCGCGCTACAGCCGGCTTTATCCGGGCATCGCCCTAGAACTGGTCGAGCACAGTTCGGCCGTCCTCGCCAAGATGCTGGAGGAACGCGCCGTAGACCTGACGTTCAGCTGCAACGAACTCTTCATGGAGGACTTCGAGCGCTATCCCATGTTCAGCGATCGCATTTTGCTGGCCGTGCCCCGCGCTCATCCGTTCAACCGCCGATACCGCGCCCTCGCCCTGCCGCCGCGCGGCGTCATGAACGGCCGTCACCTGCGCGGGGCTTGCCCCGCGCTGCCCGCCGAGCGCTGCGGAGAGCTTGAGTTCATCTCGCTGATGCCCGGCAACAATCTTCACGACCGTATGCTGCAAATTTTTGCCGCCGCCGGCGTCAAACCGCGCCTCAAGATCGAGCTGAGTCAGCTCGCCACCGCCTATCATCTGGCGGCAGGCGGCTTCGCCGCCGCGTTCGTGAGCGACCGTATGGTTACGAATGCGGGCGCGCCGCTGTGTTTCTACAAAATCGATTCGCCGCTGGCGACGCGGCAGTTTTACGCGCTCCTGCCCAGGCGCGACTACACGGCCAAAGCGGTGCGGCGCTTTATCCAGCTCGTCGGCGAAGTCCTGCGTCCGAAAGCGCGGGCGTAGGGCCAAAGGCGAGCTCGTTTTCGAACGGCGGAGCGCTCTCAGTGGTTCTCCTCCTGCGAAGGAATGTTCCACGTGGAACATTTTCCGCCTCTCTCCCGGCGGCGACCGCCCGAAAGCGGAACGCCTCAATTCCGACGGTTTTTATTGACTAACACGCCGCGGTCATGACACAATGACCGCGGCGTGCTTCTTGCGGGAAAAAACATTTGCCGTTGTTCCGCCAACGAACATTTCATTCGAAATGTGATAGAGTAAAACGAGAACGGACGGGGAAAAGGGGTTCCGCCCCGGATCCGAGGGAACAAAAACGAAGGGGGTTGTCAGCCATGCTGGAATTGAAGAACGTTTCCTTCAGCGTCAGCGAGGACGGCAAGCACAAGGAGATCATTCACGATCTCAGTCTGAAAGTGGACAACAGAAAATTCGTCGTCGTCACCGGCCCGAACGGCGGCGGCAAGTCGACGCTGGCGCGCCTCATCGCCGGCATCGAAAAGCCCACGGGCGGCCGCATCTTTCTCGACGGCGAAGACGTCACCGATAAAAGCGTCACCGACCGCGCCCGCATGGGCATCGGCTTCGCCTTCCAGCAGCCGGTGCGCTTCAAGGGACTGGAAGTCATCGACCTGCTGCGTCTGGCCGTGGGCAAGGAATTGCTCGTCAGCGAGGCCTGCGAGTATTTGGCTGAGGTGGGGCTGTGCGCCCGCGACTACATCAACCGCGAGGTGAACGCTTCTCTCTCGGGCGGCGAGCTGAAGCGCATCGAGATCGCCACGGTGCTGGCCCGCCGCGCCAAACTTTCGGTCTTCGACGAGCCGGAGGCGGGCATCGACCTGTGGAGTTTCCAGAACCTGATCCGCATCTTCAAGAAAATGCGCGAGGACATCAAGGACAGCTCGATCGTCATCATCTCCCATCAGGAGCGCATCCTCAGCATCGCCGACGAGATCGTCGTGCTGGCGGACGGACGCATCGAAAAGCAGGGGCCGCGCGAGGAAGTTTTTCCCGCGCTGGTCGGCACGGAGTCGGCCGTCGACGTGTGCCACAAGCTCAAGCGGGGGGAGGCCTAGCCATGATGCAGCTGGACGAGATCCAAAAACGCCTGCTGGCGGAGGTGGCCGATCTGCACGAAGTCCCGACGGGCGCGTACAATTTCCGCGCCAACGGGCAACTGGCGGGACGCGCCAACACCGCCCACATCGAAATCAGTTCCAAGGCCGACGGTACGGGCATCGACATCCGCATCGCTCCCGGCACCAAAAACGAGAGCGTGCACATTCCCGTCGTCGTCAGCGCCGCCGGCCTGAAGGAAACGGTCTACAACGACTTCTACGTCGGCGAAGACAGCGACGTGCTCATCGTCGCCGGCTGCGGCATCGACAACTGCGGCCGCCAGGACGCCGAACACGACGGCGTGCACCGCTTTTACGTGGGCAAAAACGCCAGAGTCCGCTACGTGGAAAAGCACTACGGCTCCGGGAGCGGCGAGGGCAAGCGCATCCTCAACCCCCAGACGGAAGTTTACATGGAGGACGGCAGCTCCATGGAGATGGAAATGGTGCAAATCAAAGGCGTCGATTCGACCCAGCGCATGACGATCGCCGAGCTGAAAAAGGACGCCCGGCTCGTGGTGCGCGAGCGTCTCATGACCCACGGCGACCAACAGGCCACAAGCGGTTACCGCGTTTCGTTGAACGGCGACGGTTCCAGCGCCGACGTGGTGTCGCGCTCGGTGGCGCGCGACGCGTCGTTCCAAAAGTTCGACGCCTGCATCGTCGGCAACGCGCAGTGCAGCGGGCACACCGAATGCGATTCGATCATCATGGACAAGGGCAAGATCCTCGCCGTGCCCTCGCTGGAGGCCAACAACGTCGACGCGCAGCTGGTCCACGAGGCGGCCATCGGCAAGATCGCCGGCGACCAGATCGTCAAGCTGATGACGCTGGGCTTGAGCGAACAGCAGGCGGAAGAGCAGATCATCAACGGATTCCTCAAATAAAACCACGCCGGCCGCGGGAAGCCTCTCGTTTTCCGCGGCCGGTCCGTTTGTCTTGACTAACACAGGGTGGCTGTGTCACAATACGCGCCGTGAGGGAGTAGCAAGCGCTCCGGGGGGAGCGCAGCACGTCAACATACTGACCGCAAGGGTCTGGTGTGCTTTAAACTGCGAGACTTATGTATAACTGCCAGGCTATACATGAGGACGATCAAAAAAACGACATCCGGGTATAGCCGAGGCTATGCCCGGATTTTTTTTGTTCCGGCGGCCGATCATTCAGGATGGGGTGGCTGAAATGAGTTTGAGTTTCATGTTTGTGCTGAACTGCGCGCTGCTGGGCGTGGGACTGTCGATGGACGCCTTTTCGGTGTCGATGGTCAATGGGCTGAACGAGCCGCGCATGGGTGTACGGCGAGGATGCGCCGTCGCCGGCGTGTACGCTTTTTTCCAGGCGCTGATGCCGATGACGGGCTGGGTCTGCGTGCGCACCATCGTCGAGATTTTTCGTTCCTTCCAAAAGGCTGTGCCCTGGATCGCGCTGATCCTGCTGCTTGGTATCGGCGGCAAGATGGTGCTCGAAGGGCTGCGCGGCGGACGCGAGGATTGCGCCGCGCCCCGGCTGACGCCCGGAGCGCTCTTTCTGCAGGGCGTGGCCACGTCCATCGACGCGCTCTCGGTCGGCTTCACGATCGCCGCATACGACTGCGCCGCGGCGCTGGCCGCCTCGCTGATCATCTCCACCGTCACGTTTGCGGTCTGCGGCGCGGGACTGCTGATCGGCAAAAAGATCGGCACGGCTTTGTCCGGCCGGGCGACGATCCTCGGCGGCGTGATCCTGATCGGCATCGGCCTCGAGATCTTCGCCGCCGGCGTGCTCTAATGCCGGGACACGGGATAAAAAATGCCGGAAGCTCGATCGCGGGCTTCCGGCATTTTTTTACGGCTGAATTTTTACAGCGCGCGGTACTCCACCGTGCCGTCGATCATGGTCATGACGGGATGGCAGCGGGTGTCGAGCGGGTTGCCGTTCCACAGCACGAGATCGGCGTCTTTGCCGGCGTCGATGGAGCCGACGCGGTCTTCGATGCCGAGGTGCTCGGCGCTGGACAGCGTGACGCAGCGCAGAGCCTCGGCTTCGGTCAGCCCGGCGCGGGCGGCCAGCGAAGCGGAGACGATCTGTCCGTAAAGCGGGATCACGGGATGGTCGGTGAGGATGCAGATGTGCACGCCGGCGTCGCGCAGGGCGAGCAAGGTTTCCCAGCCCTGATGGCGCAGTTCGGGCTTGACGGGCACGCCGAAGGTGGGGCCGACGGCGGCCTTGACGTGGTGCGCGGCCAGCCACGGGGCGATGAACTGTCCTTCGGTGCAGTGCTCGATGGTGAAATCGAGGCCGAACTCCTCGGCGATGCGCACGGCGGTGCAGATGTCGTCGGCGCGGTGGCTGTGGACGCTGAGTTTGATCTTGCGGTCGAGCACGAGGGAGAGTGCTTCCATGTCCAAGTTGGTCTCGAAGGCTTCGCCGTCTTTGCGGCACTTTTTCTTTTCCAGATAATTGCGGGCGTCCTGCAGGGCTTTGCGCATGATGTAGGCGTTGCCCATGCGGGTCGTGGGCGTGCGGTGGCCGTTGTCCTTGTAGACGCGGATCGGGTTCTCGCCGAGGGCGGCTTTCATGCAGGAAGGCGACTTGACGAGCATTTCTTCGACGACGCTGGCCTGTTTGAGTTTGATGATGGCGCCCGTGCCGCCGATGACGTTGGCGCTGCCGGGCAAAGTCTGCACGCAGGTGACGCCGCCCTTTTCGCGCGATTCGGCCACGTTTTTGTCGCGCACGTAGATGGAATCGAGAATGCTCAGCCCGGGCGTGACGGGATTGGTCATCTCGTTGATGTCGCTCATGCCGTACAGTTCCATCTCTTCGGACGTGGTGATGTGGGTATGGGCGTCGACCAGGCCGGGCGTCAGCGTCAAGCCGCGGGCGTCGATGATCTCCGTGCCCTCGGGGGCGCCGAGGTGTTCGCCGACGCCGGCGATCTTCGTTCCGTCCACAAGCACCGCGCCGTTCTCGATCGGCGCGGCGGAAACGGGCAGCACGCGCGCATTGACAATCAGTTTCATAACAAAAGAACCTCCCCTGAAATTTATGATGCGCGTCCCCTAAAAATTCCCCCAGGGAACGTTCGTCACCAAAATCTGCGTTTCGTCGTCGCCGGGATAAAACGTGTCCGGCTCTTCGGCGTAATACTCGAAGATGAATTCGCCCGCGTCCCAGCGAGGAAGCACGGTCCATTCTTCGGTGCGGAACGCGATGGTCTCGTCGTCGATGCCGCGCAGCGCCGGCGTCATCTCCGCCAGCAAAAAGGCGAAGCGTTCCTTGAATTGGCCCCATTCGATCGTCTCTGTCTGAAGCATGGCGTCTCATTCCTCCCTGCCGGGTCGATCTGATCCGTCAAAAGGATAGCAGATTTATACACCTTTGCAAGTGAATAAATTCGGTTATAATAGGCAGCGTTGCACGAACATTTTGTGCGCCTCGCGCACAGGAAGCGATTTCAAGGAGGAATTTCTCAGATGAAAAAGTTGTTTGCCGCCGCGGCGGCGCTCTCGGTCCTTCTGGCCGGTTCGGCGTTTGCGGCCGACCAAAACGCCGACAAAAAGGTGCTGGCCACCGTCGCCGGCGAAACGATCACGCAGGCCGACCTCGATCAGGCCATGAGCGGTTTCGATCCGCAGCAGCGCGCGGCCTACGCTTCGCCGGAAGGACAGGCCCAGCTGCTGGACAATCTGATCGACTTCAAGGTCTTTGCGCGCTCGGGGCGCGAGCAGAAGCTGCAGAACTCGCCCAAGTACAAGGAGGCCATGGCCAACCTCGAGCAGCGCCTGCTCTTCACGCTGGCCACGGAGAAGATCCTCGACGAAGCCGGCAAGACGCCCGCGACCGATCAGGACGCGCAGAAATATTACGACGAGCACAAGGAGATCTTCCAGGTTCCCGCCGCGATCCGCGCCTCGCACATCCTGATCCGCGCCGACAAGAACATGCCCGCCAAGGATCAGAAAGCCGCCCAGGAAAAGGCCGCCGACCTGATCCGCGACATCAAAGCCGGCAAGACCACGTTCGAGGACGCCGCCAAGAACAACTCCGCCGACGGCACGCGCAGCCGCGGCGGCGACCTTGGCTATTTCAGCAAAGGGCAGATGGTGCCCGAGTTCGAGAAGGCCGCCTTCGCCCTGAAAAAGGGCGAGATGACCGCCAAGCCCGTCAAGACCGATTTCGGCTATCACGTCATCAAGGCCACCGACAGCCGCGACGCCTCGATCCGTCCGTTCGCCGAGGTGAAGGAAGACATCAAGGCCGACCTCGTGCGCCAGAAACAGGTCAAGGCCATCCAGGACGAACGCGACGCGCTGCGCGCCCGCTACGGCGTGAAGATCGCCGCGCCCGAGGCGCCCGCCTCCGGCGACAAAAAGCCCGCCAAGTAATGCGCCTCAAAAAAAAGAGAGACTCTGCGGAGCCTCTCTTTTTTTTGAGGCGGCACGTTGAGATTTTCGAAAGGGCAGAGTAGAATGGATCAGTTTCCGTATAAAACCACGCTTCGGCCGCTGCGGCCGAAATCGAACGCAGGAAGGGGAGTTTTCTCATGAAGTACGATTTCACGAGCATCATCGACCGCCACGGCCGCGACGCCCTCGCCGTAGACAATCTCGGAGCCGGCATGGCCCCCAATCCGCCCAAACCGGGGTTCGACTCGATCCCGATGTGGATCGCCGACATGAACTTCGCCACCGTGCCCACCGTGTCCGAAGCGATGATCGAGCGCGCGAAACATCCGCTCTACGGTTACTTCGCGCCCAAAAAGGAATATTATCAGTCCATCATCGACTGGCAGGCGAAGCGCAACGGCGTCGCCGGGCTCGAAGCGAAGCACATCGGCTACGAGAACGGCGTGCTCGGCGGCGTGGCCAGCGCGCTGAACGTGATCTGCTCGCGGGGCGGCAACGTGTTGCTCCACTCCCCCACTTACATCGGTTTCACCAACACGCTGAACAACAACGGCTGGCACATCGTCCACTCGCCGCTGAAGCGCGACGCGCAGGGCGTGTGGCGCATGGATTACGCCGACATGGAAAAGAAGATCGCGGAGAACAAGATCCACGCCGCCATCTTCTGCTCGCCCCACAATCCCTGCGGCCGCGTATGGGAGCGCGAAGAGATCGAGACGGCCATGGAGATCTACCGCACGCACGACGTGTTCGTGATCTCCGACGAGATCTGGTCCGACCTGACGCTCGACGGTTATAAGCACATCCCCACGCAGAGCGTCGGCGACGACGCGAGAAACCGCACCGTCGCGCTCTACGCTCCCAGCAAAACCTTCAACCTCGCCGGGCTGATCGGCAGTTACCACATCATCTACAACGACTGGCTGCGCGAGCGCATCGACAAGGAATCGTCGCTGTCACACTACAACAGCATGAACGTGCTTTCCATGCACGCGCTGATCGGCGCCTACACGCCCGCAGGGCACGAATGGGTGGACGAGCTGCGCCAGGTGCTGACGGAAAACGTGAACTACGCTTACGATTACATCAAAGAGCATTTCGACGGCGTCGATCTGGCCAAACCTCAGGGCACCTACATGCTCTTCATCGACTGCGAGCAGTGGTGCAAAAAACACGGCAAGACCATCGACGACGTCCACCGGGCCGGTTCCGACGTGGGAGTTTCCTGGCAAGACGGGCGCATGTTCAACGGCCCGTACAGCATCCGCGTCAATCTGGCGCTGCCGCTGTCGCGCGTCAAAGAGGCCATGGCGCGCATGGATAAGTACGTCTTCAACGCCCGATAAAACTCGAGCCCGCCTCCTTTCGCGGAAGCGGGCTTTTTCGTCCGCGCCGGCGCAAGAGTTTTCTCTGCGCGCGGCGTGATGACGTTCCTTCGGGGCGGAGCTTTTACGGCGGCGCAATTCATTCGCGAAAGGAGCGACCTCCATGCTGAGAGAATTTCTGGCAATGGGCGCGGCCTTCGGCTTTCTCATTTTCTTCCCTAAAGGAAAGCTGTGGAACGGCGCCTCGCTGCTGCTCACGGGGCTGATCATGGGACTCGGCGCCGGTCAGTCCCCAAAAGTTGTCGCGGAAAACTTTACCGGCATCGTCACCTCGCCGCCGACCATGAAAACCATCGCCGTTATCCTGCAGATCGGCGTTCTCAGCGCGCTGATGAAGCAGTACGACATCCTCGGCCGGCTTGTGGAAGCCTTCAAGGACGTTTTTTCGTCGGCCAAAGCGGTGATCATGATTCTGCCGGCGGCGATCGGCATGGTTTCGGTGCCCGGCGGCGCGGGCATCTCCAGCCCCTTCGTCGACGAACTGGGCGACAGTCTCAGGCTGCCCGTGTTCAAGCGCGCGGCGCTCAACCTGACCTTCCGTCACTGCGCCTTCTTCCTGCTGCCGACGAGCAGCTCGATGATCGTTTTCTCCAACATGGCGCCGCACGTCAGCCTGTACAAGCTGATCGCGCTCAACGTCGCCTTTGTCGCCGGCATGGAGTTCACGTCTTACCTGCTTTATCTGCGCGGGGCCGAGGCGCCGGCCGCTTCGCGCTCCGGCGGCGGGCACACACTCCGCGGGCTCGTCGACATTCTCAAATACATGTCGCCGATCTACGTCATCGTGCTGCTCAACGGTCTGTTCAAGGTGCCCATGTACCTGAGCGCCTTCGCTTCGCTGATGCTGATCCTGGCCGGTTGGGGGCGGCGCGACGCAAAAGCCTACGCGCGCGCGTTCTGGCAGGGACTCAGCGGCAAAACTTTCATGACGATGCTGGGCATCTATTTCATGCAGAACACCGTGCGGGACCTGACCGGCATCATGGGCGCCTTTCAAAACATGTTCGTGCGATCGTCGGGGTTCGGCGTGCTGCTGGTGATCGCGGGCGCGGCGCTGCTTTTCCGCCTCACCACGGGGCTCAGCTACGTGCCGCTGGGCGTTTTGGTGCCGCTGCTGACGAGCCTGCACCTGCCGCCGGCGGAAGAGCTGCTCTACTGCGTTTTCATCTACACGTGGAGCTTCAACGGCTATTTCTTTTCGCCCCTGCACCTGTGCCAAGCGCTCACCCTGCAGCAGATGAACTGTTCCGTCTCCGCGCTGGACAAAGGGTACCTGCCGCTGATGATCGAGATGGCCGTGGCTCCGTTCGTCATTTTCGGCCTGTACAGAACGATCCTGCTGTGACCGCCGCGCCCTGAAAGCACCTGCCAACGCCCCCAAAAGCGCTCTGCCGCCAACGGCAAAGCGCGCTTTTACGCAGCTGAACATTTCACTTTTCCAGTCCGGATTGTTTTTCCCTTGTTGACGTCCGGTAACAAATACGGCGAATTGCGCGGCATAAAAATTTTATAATGATCATTATCATCATTTTGCGGAGTGGAAAATCATGAACAAGAGAAAAGAAGAGCAGCTGAAACGGATCCTTCAGGCCATCAAGAGCGGTGAAATCGTCAACGACGGCAAGCTGCCGACGGAACGAGAGCTGGAAAGACATTTCAGCATGTCGCGGCTGCATATCCGCGAGTGTCTGAACATCCTCGAAGCTTACGGCGTGCTGGAAATCCGCGAACGCCAGGGTATTTTCGTGGAAAGTCACGATGTCAGCGGGGCCTTTCGTTCGCTGGACGACTTTCAGTCCGCCTGGCCGGTCGGACTCTATGATGAGATTTCGGAAGTGCGCCGTCTCGTCGAGGTCCCTGCCGCACGCTTTGCCGCTCAGCGCCGTAACGAGCAGGATCTGGAACATCTTCACGAGGCACTGACCATGCTGCGCCGTGTGATCGCGCTGGCGCCCCCGGAACGGGGTTTACAGGGGGCGAAATGGAACAGCATCTTCCACAATCTGATCGCGACAGCCGCCCATAACATGGTGCTGCTGCGAATTTACGAAAGCGTCATCGCGCTCTCGCAAAGCACGCTGAACTCGCTGATCCTCGGCGACATCGCCCGCCGCCCGCAGGACATCTGGCCCGACCAGATTATCGACGAACACGAGAAACTGGCCGAGGCCATTTTCCGACAGGACGCAGAAACCGCCGGCAAAATCATGAAACTCCACCTCGAACGGACGTACACTCGCTACAAGCTCAGTTACACAGTAAACCTGGAGCGCAAGGACAACGGCTAAACAAAAATTTTCCATCCATCCCGGACGCATCAATAGCAGAAGCGTCTGGGGTGGATTTTTTCAAAGTAAATTGTCGACTTGATTTTTAATATCCATGATGCTACACTGTTTTTGCTTTAGGTAGATCATGGTTAACCAGAAAAGATCGAAACGATATTCTACATGATTAATCATTTTTCAGCAAAAGACCGTCTTACCTTTGAAAAATCATTCCTCGTTGCTCCGCAGGGAAATTTAAGGCGACACGTTTCAGTTACTTAAAATACATCGTGAGTAGGAGGGCTTTTTATGAGAAGTGGAAATCGCGTTTTAGGTACAGTAGTTTTGATCGGTGCGCTGGCAGCATCCGCTGCTTTTGCCGCTTATCCAACCAAGCAAATCACCGTTCTACAGGGATTCAAGGCCGGCGGCGGCAGCGATACGGTCGCCCAACTGACTCAGCCTTACTTGGAGAAGGTCCTTGGCAAGTCGTTCGTCAATCAGTACATCCCGGGGGCCACCGGGGCAATCGCCTGGACGCAGCTGGCCAAGGCGGCTCGCAAGGACGGTTACACGCTGAGCATCACCAACACGCCCATGCTTCTGACCAACTACATCATGACGCCCGCCATCACCTACAAAGTCGATGAGCTGACGCCCATAGCCAACGTCATCAGTGATCCCGGCATCGTTGTTGTGGCAGCTGACAGTCCCTTCAAGACTTTTGACGATTTCATCGCGGCGGTCAAAGCCAATCCCGGCAAGGTCACCGTCGGCAATTCCGGAGTCGGCGGCGACGACTTCTTCACGACGCTGATCTTCGAAAAAGTTTCAGGGCTGAAAGTTCAGATGGTTCCTTTCGAGGGCGACGGTCCTTCCTGGCAGGCAGCGATGGGGAAAAAGATCGATGTCAGCTTCAACAACATCGGCATCGCTTTCCCTCAGATCAAAGCCGATAACCTGCGCGCGCTGGCGATCATGGCCGAGAAACGTTACGAGCTGCTCCCTGACGTGCCGACGATGAAAGAAAAAGGAATCGACGTGGTATCCGGTTCTTCGCGCGGCTACAGCGCTCCCGCCGACATTCCCGAGGAGGCCCGCCAAACGCTGATCGAAGCGTTCAAAAAGATGGCCGAGATGCGCGAATTCAAGAAAGCGTGCGCCGACCGCGCTTCCATCATCGACATGAAGTACGGCGACGACTATATGGCCATGCTGAAGAAGCAGGAAAAGGATTTCACCGAAATTTGGAACGAAGTGAAGGATCAATTCCAGAAACATTAAACTTCCACTGAAATGAACCAAGAGACGGTTTCGTCTATTGAAGTCGTCTTTTTTCAAGCGATATTGCCGAAAAACCGGGGCTGTCCGTTTGTGCGAAGGAGTCTTTTCTATGTCCTATTTTATGCAACACGTCCTTTTTGCTCTGTTTTCCTTCGGTGTCGGACTGTTCTTTTTCTTTACGGCTCAGTCCATGCCTGATTCCGCTCGACTGTTTCCGCAGTTGGTAGCGGCGCTGATCTTTCTGCTCAGCTTCGTGATGGCTTTCAATGCGCGGCGCTCGGCGCCTCCATCCGGTGAGAAAGCGCGGATCAACGCCGTGCGCGTGGTCACTTATTCGCTGATGATCGCCGCTTACATCGCTGTGACGGAAAAGGCGGGATATTTCGTCACGACGCCTCTTTTCATGATCATCAGCTATATCTATCTGCGCGCAGCGGGGCTTCTCAAGGCAATCTTGATTGCCGCGCTGTTCTGCGGCTTCATCTATCTGCTGTTCGTCCGCTTCCTGAATCTCCCCGTGCCGCTCGGCTTGCTCGAACCGCTGCTCGGCGCTTAAGGAAAAAGGAGCGTATTCGCATGTTCGACAGTATGATTCTCGGTCTGGACAACACAGGGCAATCGCTTACGGAATAAGCAAGCCCGTAGGCACCAGCCCCAAGACCTGCAGAGCCGTAGGGATGCCAAGCCC
>PPYE01627337.1_pt1 | contig 16438 bp, 15 predicted proteins | sample 1559881 | NCBI WGS metagenome assembly PPYE01 (sample SAMN08240022, study PRJNA423297) | Human gut metagenome, whole genome shotgun sequencing project. | reverse complement strand
TTCTTTGTTTGATGCAAAAGTAGAGATTGCGCTTGCCGCTAAAATTGCAATGGCAGAAAGTTTAAGTAAATTTTTCATGTTTTCCTCATTAAGTAGTTTGTTTTACTTGTAACAAATCATATTACTTTAAAATATGGGTGTGAAATAATAGCAATCGTTTGCTATTTAAAAAAGTGATCTTTGTCATATTTTTTTGAGATGTTTGTTTAATAAAGCATCAAAGAAAAATTTCCCCTTGAATTTGGTGGAATCGATCGCCATATAACGAATAACTTTTCTTAAAAGAAGGATAAAAAGAATGACAACAATTGTAAGCGTACGTCGTGATGGCCAAGTGGTTGTTGGGGGCGATGGACAGGTTTCACTAGGCAATACAGTGATGAAAGGGAATGCCCGTAAAGTACGCCGTTTATATAATGGCAAAGTTTTAGCCGGTTTCGCAGGCGGCACAGCTGATGCGTTCACCTTATTTGAATTATTCGAACGTAAATTAGAAATGCATCAAGGGCATTTGTTAAAAGCTGCTGTAGAATTAGCCAAAGATTGGCGAACCGATCGTGCGTTACGCAAGTTAGAAGCAATGTTGATTGTAGCGGATGAAAAAGAAAGTTTAATCATTACCGGTATTGGTGATGTGGTGCAACCGGAAGCCGATCAGATTTTAGCCATTGGTTCTGGCGGTAATTATGCATTATCGGCAGCCCGTGCGTTGGTGGAAAATACCGATTTATCAGCCCGTGAAATTGTTGAGAAATCTTTAAAAATTGCCGGTGATATTTGCGTGTTCACTAATACGAATTTTACTATTGAAGAATTACCGAATAAGTAAGGAAAAATTATGTCTGAAATGACCCCTCGTGAAATTGTTTCCGAATTAGATCAACATATTATCGGCCAAAAAGAGGCGAAAAGAGCGGTTGCGATCGCGTTGCGTAACCGTTGGAGAAGAATGCAGTTACAAGAGCCACTTCGTCATGAAGTGACCCCTAAAAATATTTTAATGATTGGGCCAACGGGTGTAGGTAAAACCGAGATTGCACGTCGTCTTGCGAAATTAGCCAATGCGCCTTTCATTAAAGTGGAAGCGACGAAGTTCACCGAAGTGGGCTATGTGGGAAAAGAAGTGGACTCCATTATCCGTGATTTAACGGACAGTGCGATGAAATTAGTTCGCCAACAAGAAATTGCGAAAAATCGTGCGAAAGCAGAAGATGCGGCGGAAGATCGTATTTTAGATGCATTACTACCACCACCAAAAAATCAATGGGGTGAAGTGGAAAACCACGATACTAATAGCAGTACTCGCCAAGCATTCCGTAAAAAATTACGTGAAGGTCAATTAGACGATAAAGAAATCGAAATTGATGTGTTGGCGGGCGTGTCAATGGGTGTGGAAATTATGGCACCTCCAGGCATGGAAGAAATGACTAATCAGTTGCAATCCATGTTCCAAAGCCTTGGTTCGGATAAAACTAAAAAACGCAAAATGAAAATTAAGGATGCATTAAAAACCTTAATTGATGATGAAGCAGCAAAATTGATCAACCCAGAAGAATTAAAACAAAAAGCCATTGATGCAGTTGAGCAAAACGGTATCGTGTTTATTGATGAGATTGACAAGATCTGCAAAAAAGGCGAATACAGTGGTGCGGATGTCTCTCGTGAAGGTGTGCAACGTGACTTATTGCCATTAGTGGAAGGTTCAACGGTTAATACCAAACACGGTATGGTGAAAACTGATCATATTCTCTTTATTGCATCGGGCGCATTCCAAGTGGCGCGTCCATCGGATTTAATCCCCGAGTTGCAAGGTCGCTTGCCAATTCGTGTTGAATTATCAGCATTAACGGCAGAGGATTTTGAGCGTATTCTAACTGAGCCAAATGCCTCTTTAACGGAACAATATAAAGCGCTCATGGCAACAGAAGGCGTAAACATTGAGTTTACACAAGATGCAATCAAGAAAATTGCCGAAGCAGCCTTCCGTGTGAATGAGAAAACGGAGAATATCGGTGCAAGACGTTTGCATACCGTTATGGAGCGTTTAATGGATAAAATCTCATTTGATGCGAGTGAAATGGACGGTCAAACTGTTAATATTGATGCTGCTTATGTAATTGATGCTTTAGGCGAAGTGATTGAGAATGAAGATTTAAGTCGATTCATTCTGTAATAAAAGTTTAGACAAAGAAAAAGTGCGGTGATTTTGATTTGACCGCACTTTTTGTTTTTGATTAATGCTGGTTACGCTCCCATAAATCAGCATATTTCACAAAAGTTGAATGAGCGGAAAGTACTGCGAGCAGGAACCCTTGTTTTCCATCTAAGAAGCCTGCTTTTAAAATGTACATTTTCACAAAGCATCCGATGGCATGACTGACACCTTGCCAAAATGTTGCTTTTTTACCTTTAGCTTGGCGTTGATCTGCCCAAGCTTTGGCGTAGTCTGCGGATTTTACCAAATAGTGATGAATGCTTTTATACGTGAAATGCTCCAAATCCCCAGTTAATTTCTGTACTTTTGTGTTTTCAGAATAAACCACTTTTTCATGTACCAGAGAATCATTATATCCTGCATAATTTGTGCGATATAAACGCACCACATAATCAGGATACCAACCGGAATGACGAATTTCACGTCCAAACACTTCACTGACGCGCGGAATATCATAAACCCTATTTGGCGCATCTTGTTGAACCGCTTGTTGAATGGATTCACGCAGTCTTGGTGTGACGCGTTCATCGGCATCTAGCCACAAAACATAATCACTGGTGGCATATTGTTGTGCGCGTTGGCGTTGTTTGCCAAAACCTGGCCAATCAGAATGCGAATAAAATTTTGCACCATATTGTTCCGCAATTTCTTGGGTATTATCCGTACTGCCTGAATCGACAATAATGATTTCATCTACCCAATCTTTTACTGTATCAAGACATTGAGCAAGATTTGTTGCTTCATTTTTGACAATCATGGCAACGCTAATTGTTGGCATATTTTGATCCTTTTTTTGTTATACTAGCCGAAATTTTTTTCAGTATAACCGAATTTATTTTATGTGGCGTTTTTTTTATACCAGTCTGATGTACTTGATTCAGCCTTTAGTATTGTTTTTTATGCTACTACGTAGTATTAAGTCACCTAATTATCGAAAGCGTTTAGGTGAGCGTTACGGGTTTTATGAAAGATTAAGTAAGCCTGCGCAAAATGGCGTAGTTATTCATGCAGCTTCGGTTGGAGAAGTGATAGCTGTAACGCCTTTAGTAAAGCGTATTCAGCAAGATTATCCACATTTACCGATAACGTTTACAACCGTTACGCCTACAGGCTCTGAACGAGTAAAAGCCGCGTTCGGGGAAAGTGTGACGCATTGTTACCTGCCTTATGATTTGCCCGATGCCATTCATCGTTTTATTGATTTTATTCAACCTAAAGTATTCATTGTGATTGAAACGGAACTTTGGCCAAATTTGATTGATTGTTTGGCTCATCGAAATATTCCTTTCATTGTGGCGAATGCACGTCTTTCTGCACGCTCAGCGAAACGTTATGGGAAAGTGAAACAATGTTTGCAACGTATGTTTTCTCAAATCAGTTTGATTGCACCACAAGACAATATCAGCGGAAAGCGCTATTTAGCGTTAGGCTACGAGAAAGAACGTCTACGATTAACAGGCAATATTAAATATGATCTTGTCGTTAGTGATGACTTATTAAAAAAAATTGCGCTGCTTAGTGCAGATTGGGTGAAAAATCGTCCTGTTTGGATTGCGGCGAGTACACACGAAGGGGAAGAAGAACTTATTTTACATGCGCATCATTTGTTATTAAAAAAACATCCGAATTTGCTGTTATTGCTAGTGCCTCGTCATCCTGAACGTTTTAATCCTGTGGCAGATTTAATTGAAAAAGCCAACTTTCACTTTATTCGTCGTTCAACGGGGGAGATTCCTTCAGAAAATACCCAAGTGATTCTGGGTGATACCATGGGTGAGTTGATGTTGATGTATGGTATTTCAGATATTGCGTTTGTCGGCGGAAGTTTGGTCAAACATGGGGGACATAATCCTTTAGAGCCTTTGGCATTTAAATTACCCGTTGTGAGTGGAAAGTATACCTTCAATTTTCCTGAAGTTTTTACTTCGCTCTTAGAAGTGCAAGGTGTGTTGCAAATCAACTCAACAGAAAAAGCATTGTCAGAGATTATTGATAAGTTATTGAATTCGAAAGGAGCGCGTCAACGTTTAGGCAATGCAGGTTACGAGGTATTAATCGAAAATCGTGGCGCATTACAGCGTCTTTTAGATTTGCTTCATCCTTATTTAATCCATATTTCGGAGAACAATAAATGACAAGCGTAATTTACCCTGGCACGTTTGACCCGATTACAAACGGGCATTTAGATATTATTGCGCGAAGTGCGGTCATTTTCCCGAAAGTTTTTGTCGCGGTGGCGAATAGTCCGAGCAAAAAGCCATTGTTCTCATTGGAAGAACGCGTTGAGCTGGTGCGTCAATCGGTCGCGCATTTGCCCAATGTGGAAGTATTTGGATTCTATGATTTACTCGCGAATGAAATCAAAGCGAAAAAGATTACAGCAATTATTCGTGGCGTGCGTACAACGACGGACTTCGAATATGAATTACAACTGGCCGCGTTAAACCGTTTATTAACCGATGGTGTGGATAGTTTGTTCTTCCCTCCAACAGAAAAATGGGCGTTTGTGTCTTCCACGATTGTACGAGAAATTTATTTACATCATGGCGATGTGAAAAAACTGGTGCCGGAAGCTGTCTATTTAGCTTTAAAAGCACGTCGTGAATGAAAAAAACACTTCTGATTTTAACCGCACTTTTAGCGTTAACCGGTTGTGGTACGGTGGTGAAATTAATCGATCCATCGGAAAAATACACACCTTATGCGGGGGCGGCTTATGATTTAGAGATGGCACAAAAATGGGGCTTACCTATTTTAGATTTGCCATTGTCATTTTTATTAGATACCGCATTATTGCCTTATGCGTGGTCAAATTAATTTGCATTAAGATATGAAACTCAATCCTCAACAACAACAGGCTGTCGAATATGTCAGTGGGCCTTGCTTGGTGCTGGCAGGCGCAGGTTCGGGCAAAACTCGCGTGATCATCAATAAGATTGCTCATTTGATTGAACACTGCGGTTATTTACCTAAACAGATCGCCGCCGTAACCTTTACCAACAAAGCCGCTCGTGAAATGAAAGAGCGTGTAGCCCATTCGATTGGTAAAGAAAAATCCAAAGGATTGATTGTTTCCACTTTCCATACCTTAGGTTTCGACATTATCAAACGGGAATATAAAACGTTAGGCTTTAAATCGAATATGACCTTGTTTGATGAGCACGATCAACTTGCCTTACTCAAAGAACTGACGGCAGATGTATTGCAGGAAGATAAAGACTTACTGCGTGAATTAATTTCTGTTATTTCTAATTGGAAGAATGATTTGGTTTCGCCAAAACAGGCTTATGCCTTAGCGAAAGATGCCAAATATCAAACCTTTGCAAAGTGTTATGAGTGTTATGCGGCGCAAATTCGAGCTTACAATGCGTTGGATTTTGATGATTTGATTATGTTGCCGACTTTACTCTTTAAACAGAACGAAGAAGTGCGGTCAAAATGGCAGGAGAAAATCCGCTATTTGTTGGTGGATGAATATCAAGATACTAATACTAGCCAATATGAGCTCATCAAATTACTCGTCGGCGAGCGAGCTTGTTTTACCGTAGTGGGTGATGATGACCAATCCATTTATTCCTGGCGAGGTGCAAGACCGCAAAATATGGTGCGTTTACGTGATGATTTTCCGCATGTGCAAGTCATTAAATTAGAACAAAATTACCGTTCCACTCATCGTATTTTGCATTGTGCCAATATTTTGATTGATAACAACGAGCACGTATTTGACAAAAAGCTTTTTTCCAACTTAGGCGAAGGTGAAAAACTGCAAGTCATTGAAGCGAAAAATGAAGAACATGAAGCCGAACGAATTGTGGCGGAATTAATTGCTCATCGTTTTAGCCGTAAAACTAAATTCAAGGATTATGCGATTTTGTATCGGGGGAATCATCAATCCCGTCTATTGGAAAAAGTACTGATGCAAAACCGCATTCCGTATAAAATTTCTGGCGGGACGTCTTTTTTCTCTCGTGCTGAAATTAAGGACATGATGGCCTACTTACGTTTGCTGGTGAATCAAGATGATGATGCGGCTTTTTTGCGTATCGTGAATACACCAAAACGGGAAATTGGTACCGCAACTCTACAAAAATTAGGTGAGTTGGCACAGGAAAAACATATCAGCTTATTTGGGGCGATTTTTGAGTTTGAACTGATGCAACGAGTCACACCAAAAGCCTATGATGCCTTGCAAAAATTTAGTCGTTGGATGGTGGAGTTGAATGATCAAAGTTTACGTTCCGATCCTGAAACAGCGGTGCGTTCTTTACTTTCTTCATTGCATTACGAAGAATATTTGTATGAGTCTGCCATCAGCCCTAAAGCCGCTGAAATGCAGAGTAAAAACGTGGCGACGTTGTTTAGCTGGGTAGAGGATATGCTCAAAGGTGATGAGGTGAATGAGCAGATGACTTTAAATCAAGTGGTTACCCGTTTAACCTTGCGCGATATGATGGAGCGAGGTGAAGATGATGACGAGAGTGATCAAGTGCAATTAATGACATTGCACGCCTCCAAAGGCTTAGAGTTTCCCCATGTGTATTTAATCGGTATGGAAGAGGGGATTTTGCCTCATCAAACCAGTATCGATGAAGATAATGTGGAAGAAGAACGCCGTCTAGCCTATGTGGGCATTACTCGAGCACAACAAACGCTCACTTTTTCTCTTTGTCGTGAACGACGTCAGTTTGGTGAGTTAATTCGCCCAGAGCCGAGCCGTTTCTTGGCAGAGTTACCGCAAGATGATGTGCAATGGGAAAAAGATAAGCCAAAATTGACGGTAGAGCAGAAGCAACAACAAACATCGAGTCAGCTCGATCGTCTGCGGGCAATTTTAAAAGGCTAGATATGATTAAAGTGCGGTGAGAAATTGATTTGTTTTTTCAACCGCATTTTATTTATGCAAAATGTAGATAAATCAAGCAACCAAAACGGCGTTTACAAAAAATGATTTGACTTATTTTCAAAAAAACGTATTATACCGCCCACAAACCGATTGTGGTGAGATGGCCGAGTAGGCTGAAGGCGCTCCCCTGCTAAGGGAGTATGGGGTCAAAAACTCCATCGAGGGTTCGAATCCCTCTCTCACCGCCATTTGTTTTTAGTTTTATTATTCTGCACCCGTAGCTCAGCTGGATAGAGTACTCGGCTACGAACCGAGCGGTCAGAGGTTCGAATCCTCTCGGGTGCGCCATTTTAAATCGACTCTATCAGTTAAAATGGTCTCGAAGAATAAAACATCACTACGCACCCGTAGCTCAGCTGGATAGAGTACTCGGCTACGAACCGAGCGGTCAAAGGTTCGAATCCTTTCGGGTGCGCCATCTTCTCTCTTCAAACCTTTCTTTTTATCAAAAAGAATTAACGCTTCATTTAGTTATTTTTCGCGATCATCAGTGGTTTTTAACAAATAATTTCCGTGTATGTCTGTGACACTTCTAAAACCTACATTCGTGATTTTATAAGGGAAATTTGTCTTGTATTCGACGTTATCGTGGTGATGGCCATGGAACACGTGTCTTACTCCTAGTTTTTCAGCAAGTTGATTAATCACTCGGAATCCCATTGGATGGGGCTTCGGTGCTTCATGGCAAATTAGAATATCGGCTTGTTCGTTTTCAATGGCTTCGATATCAGAAGGGAAAATAGACGTGCGATGACGTAATGGTACACCGCCACGCCAAATTTTTTCTTGCGGGCTATATTGGCAATAGTGGATGGGGTCAAAATACATCGGTTTATTGGGTGGCATCCAGATTTGTCCACGGAATACGCCACCTAAGCCTGCAATGCGTTGTCCTTGAATTTCAACAACACGATTATGCAAATTACGCGATTTCCAATGTGTCCCCCAAATCGCCTCAAATGCGGCAACGGTTTTGCTATCATGGTTGCCATGAATAAACCAAATATCACAATGTTGTGCGAGTCTATCTAATTCATCAGGCGAAGAAAGCTGCAAGTCGCCTAAAATAATCAGGGCAACATTGTCATTCTCTTGCACGAAAGGATAAAGATGTTCGTAACTTCCGTGCGGATCGCCTGCGAATAAAATCACCTTATTTCTCTGCTAAAATTTGTTTGCTATGTTGCAGATCATCTAGTACTTCGTCATTGAGCACTTTTTCAATCACTGATTTTACTTGGTTATAGCGATCTAAGTAACTTGGAGACTCAATTTCAATATAGGGTACTTTATATTTATCGAGTAATTTTTTCAATAATTGCTGGAATTGTTGGCGTTGTTGCTGACTACCTAAACTGCGCAAACCGTCATCCACCCATTTGGTATTATTTTTTAAGAGAATTGTTACATCAAACGGATATTCTTTGATCATGGAGTCTAAGAATGGATGAGCTTTTCCTTCATATTGAATACAAAATGCTTGCGTTGTGATGAAATCTGTATCAATAAAAGCAATTTTGTGTGCGTGTCGGACGGCATAATCAATATAACGCTGATGGCCGAGTGCCATTTGTGGATAGTCGGAATATTGCATGGCTTGCTCATCGCCACCTAATTTCTCAAAGACATATTCCCGACCATATTCCCAGGCGGAGGTGGTATTAAATACAGCCGCCAGTTTGCTGACTAGCACACTTTTGCCACTGCTTTCGCCGCCTAAAATAGCAATAGTCTTTGCAAAGAACGGACGGACTTCTTTCGGAATAAACTTCCAATACTGGAAAGGAGTAGTACGAATTTTCGTGGCGGATACATTAAAGAAAGAGCGGTCAGGATCGACTAAAGAAACTTCAAGCCCTAAGTATTGTTCGTATGGCGCTTTGTCTTGCGGTTCACTGCTAAAAACAATCGTAGGGGTAAATTGTTTTTCTTCAAATAGATTTTTTACCGCCTCACTCCAAGCTCGCCAGCCATTCGGATAGCTTGGGATGCCATCTTCTACTAAGTGATGGATAAAAATTTGATTTTGTTGATATTTAAAGATTTGTTGCATCCAACGAAGACGATCCTGTACTGTTGGCATACGTTTCATTTTGCTATCGTAAAAGAGTTTTAAGTCACGTTCTGTATCGCTACACACAATTACGTGAAGCTCATCCACTTTACTGAATGCTTCATAAATCATATTAATGTGGCCGGTATGAACCGGATAGAATTTCCCAAAAATTACACCGACTTTTTTATCGTGTTTGTTCGACATATTATATCCTTCGCTAAATCGCCACCGCATAGTGGCAGTATAGCCCTATTTTATGCAATCTTTGTGCAAATAAAAACATATTTAATGGAATGATTTTTTACAGCTAAATTTTGCGTTATACTACGACCTGCATTCTCAGGGCAGGGTGAAATTCCCTACCGGTGGTGATAGCCCACGAGCGCTTAAAAGAGCGGGCAGTTTTGATCATGTTTTTGACGAAATTGTTTCTGATCGTTTTAAGGTTAGCAGATTTGGTGAAATTCCAAAGCCGACAGTATAGTCTGGATGAAAGAGAATAAAACGGATTGGGTTCCCACTTCTGTTCTATTTATTTGTATTTCTCAGCCCTGATTCTGGTTAATTTTAACGTAACAACAAAGGAAATTACGATGAATCAGTCAATTTTATCTGTATTTGGTGCGACCGGCGAAGAGCGGGTGATTAACGCATTAAACGTATTCAAACAAGGTAATGGCGTATTAGTATTGGATGATGAAGATCGCGAAAATGAAGGTGATTTAATTTTCCCAGCAGAAACGATTACCCCAGAACAAATGGCAAAACTTATTCGTTATGGCAGTGGTATCGTGTGTTTATGTATCACCGATGAACAATGCAAACAGCTTGATTTGCCACCGATGGTTGAGCATAACAATAGCGTTAATAAAACTGCGTTTACCGTGACGATTGAAGCGGCAGAAGGTGTGTCGACAGGTGTATCGGCGCAAGATCGCGTCACTACAATCAGAGCGGCAATTGCAGATCATGCAAAACCGGCAGATCTTCACCGTCCTGGGCATGTTTTCCCATTACGTGCGGCAGAAGGTGGTGTTTTAACCCGTCGTGGCCATACTGAAGCGTCTGTTGATTTAGCACGTTTAAGCGGTTTTAAACCGGCAGGTGTAATTTGTGAAATCACGAATGATGATGGCTCTATGGCTCGCGCACCAGAAATTATCGAATTTGCGAAAAAATTTGGTTATGCGGTATTAACAATTGAAGATTTAGTGGCATATCGTCAAAAACATCAGTGCTAATTAAATACTCAGAAAACAAAAGTGCGGTCAGAATATTTGTTAAATTCTGAACGCACTTTGCGTTTTAGGCTTAATTGGTTTCCACAAAGTTTAATGCCGTTTCGACCACTTCGATTCCCGCGCCTTGTTTAAAGGCATTTCCACTTAAATAGCGTCGCCATTGTCTTGCCCCTTTACAGTTTTGGAATGCACCAAGCATATGTCGAACGATATGATTTAAATAGACACCTTGGCTTAGTTGTTTTTCAATATAAGGGAACATGGCTTTCACCGCTTGTCTTGGTGTGACGATATCCGCATTAGCATCAAAAAGCATTTGATCAATATAGCCCAGCAACGACGGATTTTGATAAGCCTCACGCCCAACCATTACGCCATCAACAAATTGCAAATGATGTTTCATTTCTTCGATGGTTTTAATGCCGCCATTAATTGCAATGGTTAACTGTGGGAAATCTTTCTTTAATTGATAAACACGCTCATAATCTAAAGGGGGTATTTCTCGATTCTCTTTTGGGCTTAATCCTGAAAGCCAGGCTTTTCGTGCGTGAACAATAAATTCTTGGCAGCCCGCATGATGAACTTTTTCGATAAAATCGCAGAGAAATTCATAGCTATCCAAATCATCAATGCCAATACGCGTTTTTACGGTAACAGGAATATTCACGGCATTTTGCATTTCTGCAATACATTCTGCCACTAAATCTGCTTTTGCCATTAAGCAAGCACCAAACATACCATTTTGTACGCGATCAGAAGGGCAGCCGACATTCAGATTAATTTCATGATAGCCTCTTTCTTGAGCTAATTTGGCACAATGTTTAAGCTGTGCGGGATCACTTCCACCAAGTTGTAAGGCAACTGGGTTTTCTTGCAAATCAAAATCTAAATGATCGTATTTCGCATGAATAATGGCGGGAGCCGTAACCATTTCAGTATAAAGCAACGCATGTTTACTAAATTGGCGATGAAAATAGCGACAATGACGTGTCGTCCAATCTAACATTGGCGCAACGGAAAAGCGTCCACGATAAAAGTGCGGTTGATTTTCTGACATATTTTTTATTTCTCTTGAATCTTGTTACGGCGAAGATCTTTTGCTTGTTGTTCCTGCATTCGTTGGCGGAAACGCCCAGCCGCAAAGTGGTAAAAAGGTTTTGGACTAAATTGGCGCGAAATTATGGAGGCAATGATACTGGAAATCAAGAGCCAAATCAGCACAGGTTGAGCCCCCGTCATTTCCATCACCACTACGCTGGCTGTCACTGGGGATTGTGTGCCGCCGGCTAAAAAAGCTGCCATACATAAAATGACCAAGAAACGTTGATCGACCATGCCGTTGCTTATTTCCCATAACATGGTACCAATACCCGCACCAGTGGTGAGAGAGGGGGTAAAAATCCCGCCCGCGATGCCATTCCAATACGTCGTAACCGTTGCGAAGAGTTTTAGTATCCCAACTTCAGGTGAAACGAGTTGTCCTTCTAATGCCCTTGCGACAACATCATAACCTGTTCCATAAGTTTGTCCTTCGCTGTAGGTGCCCATAGTAGCCAACACTAAACCAAGTAATAAGGCAATATAAATAGGATGTTTACGGATCCAATCTCGCCATTTGATCGGCGAAAGAGCCACAAGCCCTTTGGCAAGGAGTCGCCCAAATATACCACCCAGCACACCGCAAACCACGCCACAAATACCAAGCCAAAGATATAAATAATGAATAGCAGTTGCACCTTTATAGGCCGGAAAGTAAGGGCTATTGCCTTGAATCGCCACCAAAATAAAACCAGCTGCTAATACGCCGAGCAATACGCGTCTTTCCCAGCGCAACATCACGCCTCGTCCAAGCTCTTCAATGGCAAAAATGACACCAGCCAAAGGCGCATTGAATGCAGCAGCAAGACCGCCTGCTGCACCGGTGGCAATGAGTTCATTCGTACTTAATCCGCGGAAAGCAAAGTTATATTTACGACAGAAATTTCCCCAAGCTAGCATGACTGCAGCACCCACTTGAACAGAAGGGCCTTCACGTCCAACAGACGCACCGATAACCATTGCAAAGAAAGTAAGTGGAATTTTCCAAATTGTTTGACGAAATTCAACCAGCTTTGTTTTATAGCCACTATAAGGAAGATTGACAGAGGCAATCACTTGCGGAATACCGCTGCCTCCAACATAAGGCGTGTATTTAGCAGTAAACCAGGTAAGGCATGCAAGACCAAGTGGCAAGACGATCCAAACTGCAAGAGGATATTTGGCAGACCAATAAGCATTAAATTCAAGTCCCATATCGGCGAGTTTTGCGAATCCAAAGGAAAAGAGTGCAACGAATGTTGCGCCAATTAGTAGACATATAAATTCTAGGGTTTTATGAGAGATACGATGCGTTTGTCGAAGCTTTTTATGATAAAAATAACGTAAATGGTAGAGGAATGAACGTAACATAAATTTTGCCCAAAAATTATTTTAATTAAAATTATAAAACCCCAACTAAAGACAGGCAATTAATTTAAAAGGACCGCTCATTTGGCGTAGCTTTTTTGACAAGCGATCCTCTGCGATCCATTTTTGTTTAAATATTGACAATACTAGGTGAAACCATTAAAATTCAGCGTCTATTTCTTCCGTCTATTGGATGGAGAGATAGATTTTGTAACAAACATTCTATTATGAATAACATTTAAACTGGAGCTTTTTTAATGGCAACTATCAACCAGCTAGTACGCAAACCGCGTGTGAAAAAGGTTGTAAAAAGTAACGTTCCTGCATTAGAGGCTTGCCCGCAGAAACGTGGTGTGTGCACTCGTGTATACACAACTACACCTAAAAAACCGAACTCAGCATTACGTAAAGTATGTCGTATTCGTTTAACTAATGGCTTTGAAGTAACTTCTTACATCGGCGGCGAAGGTCACAACCTTCAAGAGCACAGTGTTGTGCTTATCCGTGGTGGTCGTGTTAAAGACTTACCTGGTGTGCGTTACCACACTGTACGCGGCGCATTAGACTGTGCAGGCGTTAAAGATCGTAAACAAGGTCGTTCTAAATACGGCGTTAAACGTCCTAAAGCTTAATGGAACTCCGTTAAGTAAGGCCAAACGTCTAAATTAGTAAAAATTTAAATCAGAAACTCCAGTATCACATTAGCTCACTTTAAAGTGCGGTTAATTTTTATAGAGTTTTGGATATCCTGAAGATTAAATATACGGAGAAATTCGCAATGCCACGTCGTCGTAGTGTTGAACCACGCAAGATTCTTCCAGATCCGAAGTTCGGTTCAGAGTTACTTGCAAAATTTATTAATGTATTAATGGTAGACGGTAAAAAATCCGTTGCTGAAACCATCGTTTACGGTGCGTTAGACAAACTTGCAGAACGCACAGGTAAAGAACCTTTAGAAGCATTTGAAATTGCACTTGAAAACGTTCGTCCAACTGTTGAGGTTAAATCTCGTCGTGTTGGTGGTTCTACTTACCAAGTGCCAGTTGAAGTACGTCCAGTTCGTCGTAACGCATTAGGTATGCGTTGGATCGTTGAAGCTGCACGTAAACGCGGTGATAAATCAATGGCTTTACGTCTTGCAAATGAATTATCTGATGCATCAGATAACAAAGGCGCAGCAGTGAAAAAACGTGAAGATGTTCACCGTATGGCTGAAGCTAACAAAGCATTTGCTCACTTCCGTTGGTAATACGCTTTTAAAATTTAAGGGCTTCATCCTAGATGAAGCCTTACCCTTATATAAACTGATATTAAACTTAACAAGGTTATAATAATGGCTCGTACAACCCCTATTGAAAGATATCGTAATATCGGTATTAGTGCGCACATTGATGCTGGTAAAACTACTACCACTGAACGTATCTTATTCTACACCGGTGTAAGTCACAAAATTGGTGAAGTACACGATGGTGCAGCAACAATGGACTGGATGGAACAGGAACAAGAGCGTGGTATTACCATTACCTCTGCGGCAACTACCGCATTCTGGTCTGGTATGTCACAACAGTTCCCACAACATCGTATTAACGTTATCGATACCCCGGGACACGTAGACTTTACTGTTGAAGTAGAACGTTCTATGCGTGTTCTTGATGGTGCGGTAATGGTTTACTGTGCGGTTGGTGGTGTTCAACCTCAGTCTGAAACTGTATGGCGTCAAGCTAACAAATATGAAGTTCCACGTATCGCGTTCGTAAACAAAATGGACCGTACAGGTGCTAACTTCTTACGTGTTGTTGAACAACTTAAAACTCGCTTAGGTACTAATGCCGTTCCTCTTCAACTACCAATCGGTGCAGAAGATAACTTCACTGGTGTTGTTGATTTGATCAAAATGAAAGCAATCAACTGGAACGAAGCTGACCAAGGTATGACGTTCACTTATGAAGAGATTCCTGCGAATATGCAAGCAGACTGTGAAGAATGGCGTCAAAACCTTGTAGATGCAGCAGCTGAAGCAACTGAAGAATTAATGGAAAAATACCTTGGCGGTGAAGAGTTAACTGAAGAAGAAATCAAAGCTGGTCTTCGTCAACGTGTATTAGCAAATGAGATCATCTTAGTAACCTGTGGTTCTGCATTCAAAAACAAAGGCGTTCAAGCAATGCTTGATGCAGTTGTTGAATACTTACCAGCACCAACTGATATTCCTGCAATTAAAGGTATCAACCCAGATGAAACTCAAGGTGAACGTAAAGCAAGCGATGATGAGCCGTTCTCTTCATTAGCATTCAAAATTGCAACTGACCCATTCGTAGGTAATTTAACCTTCTTCCGTGTGTACTCAGGTGTAATTAATTCTGGTGATACAGTATTAAACTCAGTACGTCAAAAACGTGAACGTTTTGGTCGTATCGTACAGATGCACGCTAACAAACGTGAAGAAATCAAAGAAGTTCGTGCGGGCGATATCGCTGCAGCAATCGGCTTAAAAGATGTAACAACGGGTGATACATTATGTGCTATCGACGCACCAATCATCCTTGAGCGTATGGAATTCCCAGAGCCAGTAATCTCTGTAGCAGTAGAACCTAAAACTAAAGCAGACCAAGAAAAAATGGGTCTAGCATTAGGTCGTCTTGCTCAAGAAGACCCTTCATTCCGTGTACACACTGATGAAGAATCTGGTGAAACCATTATTTCTGGTATGGGTGAGTTACACTTAGATATCATCGTTGACCGTATGAAACGTGAGTTCAAAGTGGAAGCTAACATAGGTAAACCACAAGTATCTTACCGTGAAACGATCCGCACTCGTGTTAACGATGTGGAAGGTAAACACGCAAAACAATCTGGTGGTCGCGGTCAATATGGTCACGTTGTTATTGACTTATATCCATTAGATCCAGAAGGCCCTGGTTATGAATTTGTAAACGAAATCAAAGGTGGTGTAATCCCTGGTGAATACATTCCTGCGGTTGATAAAGGTATCCAAGAACAGCTTAAATCTGGTCCGTTAGCGGGTTATCCAGTAGTCGATCTTGGTGTACGTTTACACTTCGGTTCATACCATGATGTTGACTCATCTGAATTAGCGTTTAAATTAGCCGCTTCTTTAGCATTTAAAGCAGCATTCGCTAAAGCAAACCCGGTTCTACTTGAGCCAATCATGAAAGTTGAAGTAGAAACTCCACCTGAGTATGTTGGTGATGTAATCGGTGACTTAAGCCGTCGTCGTGCTATGGTTAATGGTCAAGAAGCGAACGAATTCGTTGTTAAAATCGATGCAGAAGTTCCACTTTCTGAAATGTTCGGTTATGCAACAGACTTACGTTCACAAACTCAAGGTCGTGCGTCATACTCAATGGAACCATTAAAATATGCTGAAGCGCCAACAAGTGTTGCTGCTGCAGTAATTGAAGCGCGTAAAAAATAATTTTTTGTAACAATCCGCTCTATAAGTCGAATGGCTTATAGAGCATTTTCTAGGAAACTAAACAAATGTCTAAAGAAAAATTTGAACGTACAAAACCGCACGTAAACGTGGGTACAATCGGCCACGTTGACCACGGTAAAAC
>PPYE01721214.1_pt1 | contig 16439 bp, 18 predicted proteins | sample 1559881 | NCBI WGS metagenome assembly PPYE01 (sample SAMN08240022, study PRJNA423297) | Human gut metagenome, whole genome shotgun sequencing project. | reverse complement strand
GTGCTGGCCGCCGCGGAATACAATATCCCGCAGGATCAGCCCGGCAGCCAGGCAAAGCACCGCAGCGCCGCAAAGGCGCAGCGCCCAGGCCCGGTGCTTTTGGCGCCGCCGCAGCGCCGTGCGTGCAGCAAACGGATACAAGCGGCTGTCCCCCCGCAGGTGAGGAAAACGGCGTGGCATAGAAAAACACCCCCTTGCATAAAATAAGGTAAAAAAAAGGGAAGCCGCGCGGCCTCCCTTTTGGAATGGACGAATAAAATCAGATACGCTTGAGCATAATCAGGCCCGCGGAACAAACCAGAATCAACCCCAGCACAGCAGCCAGGTAAGGCACCGGAAAATCCCCGGTAGCGGGGGTATCCACCTCTTCGGCCTCGCTTTCCGCAGGAGCTTCGGTTGCTTCCGTAGTGGGGGCTGCGGTCTGTGCATTGTTCACGGTATCAGCGTCAGCCACGGTGCTGTTTACGGTAATAGGTTCGCTGCGAATATTGCGGGATGAGGATGCCGTGGGTGCGGCAGTTGCGATCGAATCAGCGGAGACGGCCGCATGGCTGCCGCAGGCAACACAGAACAACAGCAGCGCAGCAACGATTACCGCACACAAAAAACGCTTCAACGGCGCAAAACCTCCCTTTTGCATAAAATAATATATCCAATGGGCACAAAAACCATACATACATGCAAAACCGCCGGCAACAGTATCCCTGCGCCAGCATGCTATATAACATCTACATGTTACCACGTTTTACGCCAATGGTCAATATGAAGCGGTTAAAAAGCAGATGGTTCAGACAAAACAAAGCAAAAAACAGCGCAGAAATGCTGAAAATGTATGGCGGAAGCAGTGATTTGCACCGTCGAACCCCCAGAACCCGCCATTTGAAAAACACCGGCGCAGTGTGGCTTTCCTGAAAGGAAAAACAGAACCGCAACGCTAAAATCTACTTGACAGCGACAGGAAAAAACGATAGAATATTAAAACTAGTGCGGCTCCCACCGGGCCGCACGACTTTTTAATTGCTAAGGAGACATTGACAATGGCCAAAGAAGTTGTTGTTACCCATGAGGGTTATAAAAAGCTGGAAGAAGAACTGGACACCCTGAAAACTGTCAAGCGTTCCGAGATTGCTGAAAAGATCAAGGTTGCCCGTGGTTACGGTGACCTTTCTGAGAACGCGGAATACGATGCCGCCAAGGAAGAGCAGGCTGTGGTTGAAGCCCGCATTGCCGACCTGGAAGCTACCCTGAAGATTGCCCGCATCATGGACGACAGTGACCTGAGCCTGGATACCGTTTCTATCGGTATGCATGTGCGCATCCTGGCAGAGGGTGATGAGCCGGACGAAGCTGAAGAGTATGATATCACCGGTTCTACCGAAGCCGACATCGACCAGGGCCGCATCAGCGATGAAAGTCCGGTCGGCGCTGCCCTCATCGGCCACAAGACTGGCGATAAGGTTGACGTTACCCTGCCCAACGGCAATATTTTGGAATACACCATTCTGGGTGTCAGCCGCAGCCGCTGATCACCCCCGGATATAAAAACAGGAAAGGAACCTGCGCCATGGAACAGAACAAGCAGTCCGCCCCCCAGAACGCCGCATCGGAAGCGGCAGTACGGCGTCAGAAGCTGGCCGACCTCAAGGCCGCCGGCCACGACCCGTTTACCATCACCAAATGCAAGCAGGATGCTTTCTCTGCTGATTTGAAAGAAGAATATAAAGATTTGCCCGCTGAGGAAGATACCGGCCGTATGGTCAGCTTGGCTGGCCGTATGATGTCCAAGCGCGTTATGGGCAAGGCCAGCTTTGCCCACCTGCGCGATGCGAAAGGTGATATCCAAATCTTCGTCAAGCGTGATCTGCTGGGCGATGAAGCATACGCCGCATTCAAAAAGATGGATGTGGGCGATATCATTGCCTGCACCGGCGAAGTGTTCCGCACCAAAATGGGCGAACTGAGCGTGCGCGTGCATGAGCTGACCTTGGTTTCCAAGAGTCTGCTGCCTCTGCCCGAAAAGTTCCATGGCCTGACTGACCGTGAAGCCCGCTACCGCCAGCGCTATGTTGACCTGATCGTCAACCCCGAAGTCAAGGATACTTTTGTCAAGCGCAGCCAGATCCTGAAAGAGATCCGCGCTTACCTGGACGAAAAGGGCTTTTTGGAGGTCGATACCCCCATCCTGACCCCGTTTGAAATCGGCGCTTCTGCCCGTCCTTTCTATACCCATCACAATACGCTGGATATGGATATGGTGCTGCGCATCGAGACAGAGCTTTACCTCAAGCGCCTGATCGTGGGTGGCATGGACCGTGTATATGAGGTTGGCCGTATCTTCCGCAACGAGGGTATGGACCCCAAGCATAACCCCGAATTCACCACCATTGAGCTGTATCAGGCATTCACTGATTTCCACGGCATGATGGATCTGGTGGAAGAGCTCTACAAACGCCTGGCTCTCAAGGTCTGCGGCAGCATGGAGATCACCTACCAGGGCAAGCAGATCGACTTGGGCCACTGGGAGCGCCTGACCATGGTGGAGGCCGTCAAGAAGTATTCCGGTGTTGATTTCAATGACTGGAAAACCGATGAGGATGCCATCGCCGCTGCTAAGGAGCACCATGTGGAGCTGCCCGAAGTTCCGACCAAGGGTGCGATCCTGGCAGAGTTCTTTGATGCATTTGTTGAAGATAAGCTCATCCAGCCTACTTTTATCTATGATTATCCTGTTGAAATCAGCCCGCTGGCCAAGCGCAAGCCCGATGACCCGGCGTTTACTGAGCGGTTTGAGTATTTCATTGACTGCACCGAGTATGGCAACGCATTCAGCGAGTTGAATGACCCCATCGACCAGAAAGCACGTTTTGAGCGCCAGGTTGCTGAGCGCAAGGCCATCGAGCCCAACTGCAAAGCCCAGGTTGATTACGACTATGTTACCGCTTTGGAATACGGCCTGCCCCCCACGGGCGGCCTCGGCTTCGGCGTTGACCGTCTCGTCATGCTCCTGACCGACAGCGCCTCCATCCGCGATGTTCTGCTGTTCCCCACGATGAAGCCGATTGAACAGTAAAATGCAAAATTAAAACGCAGATACGATGAAATTTTAAGCGAATTTCAAACAACATCTGCGGTACTACACCACAACTACACCAATTTTGGGATGTTTTCCCGAAAAGGAGCCTTACAAAGCGGTGTGGTGTAACAAGTGAATAGACGGATTGGTGTAGTAGGTACACCGAACCCCAAATGCAAAAATGCGGCAGCTATGTTGCGAAAAACAACGTAGCTGCCGCTTTTTGTTTCATATAAGGATTTTATGCTACCAATCGGCGTTCCCTGCGGTTAAATCAGCTCGTCGCTGGTGATTATAAAATGCACCTTGATTCAGCATACGCCAAAATTTACGCCAATTTAGCGCAGTTCCTCAAGCAATGCCGTGCATCCTTCCAGTATATCCTGCCATGTGGCTTCAAAATCTCCCGTGAACCATGGGTCTGCCACTTCACGGGGATGATCCGTATGCGCCATCAGCAGCGAGACTTTATGCTGTGGGTCTCCGCCGACAAGCCGCAGGATGTCGCACAGATTACTTTCGTCCATGCCAATCAGATGGTCATACCGTGCATAATCCAGCCGGGTCATCTGCCGGGCGGTCTTGCCGTTGCAGTCGATGCCATGTTCTTCCAGCTTCTGCCGTGCAGGAGGATAGACCGGATTTCCGATTTCCCATGCACTGGTGGCGGCTGATGCGATTTCAAATTGCTCGGATAGTCCTGCCTTGGATGTAAGGTCTTTCATCACATACTCCGCCATCGGGCTTCGGCAGATATTTCCGAGACAAATAAATAAGATCCTGGTCATGCCGGGTCGTTCTCCTTTTGGCTTACAAAAGCATAGCCGCCGTGGGTAGTGCGGATAAAGCTACCGCAGCCGGCCAGCTTCTTTCGCAGATTGGAAACGGTATTTGCCACGACCTTTAAGGTGTCGTCACAGTTTTGTCCCCACACAGCACGGAAAAGCTCTTCTTTTGAGAAGATTTGTCCTTCGTGGGAGGCAAGCATCAGCAGCAAATCGAACTCCAGTCGTGTAAGGGAGACTTTTCTGCCGTTGCACGACACTTCGTGGGTCATTCCATCCAGTGTAAGCTCCGGAAGAACCAACTTCTCCCATGAATCAATGGATATTTGCTCTGCCTCGATGTGCTCTCGTTCCAGAAGCATCCGGATCTTCTGCTCCAATTCTGGGTCAGGCTGTCGGGTTTTTATAACGATCATGGCAAACTCCTGCGTGTATTTTACTCTGCGGCGGTATCCATTTCCCGGAGCAGGTTTACCATCTCGATGGCACTGACTGCGCAGTCATAGCCTTTATTACCTGCTTTGGTGCCTGCCCTCTCGATGGCCTGCTCGATGTTCTCGGTGGTCAGAACACCAAAGAGGACGGGAACCCCGCTTTCCAGCGAGACCGTGGCAATGCCTTTGGAAACCTCATTGCACACATAGTCGTAATGGCTGGTAGAACCGCGAATCACTGCACCAAGGCAGATCACAGCATCATACTTTCCGCTTTTTGCCATTTTAGAGGCAACCAGTGGGATCTCAAAAGCACCCGGAACCCATGCAACATGAACATCAGCCTCCTGCACATCGTGCCGGAGCAGACCATCCATTGCTCCGCTCAGAAGTTTGGACGTGATAAATTCGTTGAAGCGGGCAGCTACGATACCGACCTTGATGTTCTGAGAAACCAGCTTACCTTCAAATGTTTTCATTTTTAAATACCTCTTTCGTTGTTAATATTCCAGAAGATGCCCCATCCGTGCCTGCTTCGTTTTCAGGTAAAACAGGTCATACGGGGTCGCCGTCATCTGAATGGGTACGCGCTCGGAGATCTCCAGCCCAAACTCGGAGAGCTGATATACTTTGTCCGGGTTATTGGTAAGCAGGCGCAGACTTTTTACGCCAAGTTCCCGGAGAATCTGCGCGCCGAGATAATACTCCCGTTCATCTCCATGGAACCCCAGAGCAAGATTGGCTTCCAGCGTATCCATGCCCTGCTCCTGAAGTTCATAGGCACGCAGTTTGTTGATCAGACCGATGCCTCGGCCTTCCTGCCGCATATAGAGCAGGATACCCCGGCCTTCTTTTTCGATCTGCGTCATGGCAGCGGCCAGCTGCTGGCCGCAGTCACAACGCAAAGAGCCAAATGTATCTCCTGTCAGGCATTCCGAGTGGACGCGGCACAGAATATCCTTTCCATCGCCAATGTCACCTTTTACCAGTGCAATGTGATGCTCTCCGTTCAGGCGGCTCACAAAACCATAAGCTCTGAAGGTGCCATACTTGGTGGGCAGGTTCACCGCCGTCACCTGATCGACCAGTTTATCGTGACACTTGCGGTACTCCTGTAAATCACGGATGGTGATGAATTTGATCTGGAAACGCTCTGCCAGCTTTGCCAGTTCAGCGGTGCGCATCATCGTGCCATCCTCCCGCATGATCTCGCAGCACAGGCCGCATTCTTTCAGCCCTGCCAGACGGCACAGGTCAACGGTTGCTTCCGTGTGACCGTTGCGCTCCAACACACCGTTCTTTTTTGCCAGAAGGGGGAACATATGGCCCGGTCTGCGGAAATCTTCTGCTTTTGCGTGATCGTCCACACAAGCCATCGCCGTAATGGAACGCTCTGCGGCAGAAATACCCGTAGAAGTAGAAACGTGGTCGATGGACACCGTAAATGCCGTTTCATGGTTGTCGGTGTTATGCTGCACCATCTGCGGAAATTGCAGCTTCTGGACGAAAGCCTCGGACATCGGCATACAGATCAGACCTTTGCCGTGGGTCGCCATAAAGTTGATGTTTTCGGTGGTAGCAAATTCGGCAGCACAGATGAAGTCCCCCTCGTTTTCACGGTCGGGGTCATCCGTTACCAGAATGATTTTTCCTTGCTTCAGGTCTTGCAAAGCTTCGGGAATGGTATTGAAGTTCATCGTAAACTCTCCTTAAAAGCCGCAGCGCAGCAGCATTTCTTTTGTGAGCGTGTTTTGCTTCGGTGTTTCTGATGGAAGCAGCCTCTCGATATATTTTCCAACAACATCGGTTTCCAAATTGACAAAATCCCCTTTGTGCCGTTGGTTCAGGTTCGTCTGACGGACGGTGTGCGGTATCGTGGACACGGAAAAGCCCGTAGGTTCCACCGCAGCCACGGTCAGGCTGATACCGTCTATTGTGATAGAGCCTTTTTCAACGACATAGCGAAGGATCGCAGGATCTGCATGAATGGTGTACCAGATAGCCGTATCGTCTTTTCGGATATTAGCAATGCGTCCGACGCCATCCACATGGCCTGCTACGATGTGTCCGCCAAAACGTCCGTTGGCCGGCATGGCACGTTCCAGATTGACAGCACTTCCAACGGTGAGCTGTGCAAGTGCAGAGCGGTTCAAGGTCTCGTGCATGACATCCGCAGCAAAGCTATCCGGGAAGAGCTGCCTGACGGTCAGACAGATGCCGTTGACGGCGATGCTGTCACCGATCCTGGTTCCTTCCAGAACCGTTTTTGCACGAACAGTCAGTACGGCGGAATGCTGTCCCCGATTGATGGACTTTATTGTTCCGACTTCTTCCACGATTCCGGTAAACACGGGTACTCCACCTCACTTTCGATCAGGAAATCTTTGCCAAGCTGTTCCAATCGGCTGTTCTTCAGGCGGAATGCAGCATCCGGAAGCGGGACACCTGCACCCTCAATGGGTGCTTTGGCATCCCTTCCTCCGAACAGCTTCGGGGCAATGTAAGCCTGTACCTGCTGCACGATGCCGCTTTCCAGTGCAGACCAGTTCAAGGTTCCGCCGCCTTCCAGCAGAATGCTGTCGATCTGCTCCTGCCCCAGCTGTTCCATCAGTTGCAGAAGATTCACATGACCGCAATGCGCTTCCAGACAAAGGACCCGGCACCCGGCCTGTTGATATGCCGCCTGCTTCTCCGGGTCGCCGCAGCAGGTCGCAAGAATGGTCGGAACCTGTTTGGCGGTCATGACCACCTGTGATTGCAGCGGTGTCCGCAAATGTGTATCACAGATGATCCGGACGGGATCACGGCCACCCTCTATCCGGCAGGTCAGCAGCGGGTCATCTGCTAGGATGGTTCCGACTCCCACCATAATGCCGCGGAATCGGTGTCGCTGCCGTTGAACATGATTCCGGGCAATTTCCCCGGTGATCCATTTGGAAGCGCCTGTGTATGTGGCGATTTTTCCGTCCATCGTCATGGCGTATTTCATGGAAACGAAGGGGCGTTTTGTGATGATATAGTGGAAGAACACCTTGTTCAGCGCATCGCATTCCTCTTGCAGAATATTTTCGGTCACATCTATGCCGTGTGCGCGCAGGATTGCAATTCCTTTTCCAGCCACCAGCGGATTCGGGTCAGCAGAACCCACGACCACCCGGTGAATGCCCGCGTCCAGAATCGCATCCACGCAGGGCGGCTGCTTTCCGTAATGGCAGCACGGCTCCAATGTCACATACAGGGTCGCTCCCTGCGGATCTTCGGTGCAGGATGCCAGCGCATTGCGCTCCGCATGAGCCTGACCGTATCTCTGGTGCCAGCCCTGTCCGATGATCCTGCCCTCTTTTACGACCACGGCACCCACCATCGGGTTGGGAGACGTCCATCCGCAACCCTTTTTTGCAAGCTGTAAAGCCAGACGCATATACTCTTTGTCGTTCATCGTGTCGCCTCCAAAAGAAAAAGCCCTGAACAAAAACGTTCAGGGCAAGCCGAAAAGACACAAGGGACCCTTGTGCAAAAAAGAAAGCTCCAGAATGCAAACGCATCCCAGAGCAGCCTCCACAAGCGCCGAACCGTGCGGGCTCTGCGCTTGGTATCTTCTTTCATCCAGACTGTACTGTCGGCTTCGGAGTTTCACCGAATCATGCCTTACGGCTCGTGGGCTGTACCACCGGTAGGGAATCGCACCCTGCCCTGAAGATTTCTGATTTAATTACAGCGGCATTATAGCACGGCTCCTTTCGGATTGCAAGGGCATTCTGCAAACCGGGACGAAACCGGGACGAAGATGGGTACGAAACTTTTTGACTATTATTGCCTTGTCAAGAGGATAGGCGTCGTCCAGCCCTCTCTTTTTTTGCCAAAGTTTCCCTTGCCTTTTCTTGCACCCTGCCGAAATCAGCGTATTCTCAAAACTTTTTGTTGACACGGCTCGATTTTTGTGGTAATCTATCCCAACAATTGAATATAACATATTTTTACATATTCGTTCAGATCCTGCGGGGCTGAACATCTTGGCTTTCAGCCGTTACATAACCGACTAGCATGACCTTCCAGAAAAAGCGAAGGCAGGGCTGGTCTGTTTTGTGACGGCTTTTTTGTTGCCGTTTTGCCCGTTGGACCTTGAAAACCGCATGACCGTCTGCATGGGATACCCGGCGATGACCCCCCCAGTGGGAGAGCCGGAAAACGCCGCCGGAAGGGGGCAGGAAAGCCATGCAGGGAGAACGGCAGGACGTTGATTTTCCAGTTACGGAGTAAGAAAATGTGGTCAATTTGACCACATCGTTTTCCGTAGCGCCAACGAAAGGATGGAATGCCTATGAGTAATTTTACCCCCGCATGGTTCAAGAAGGGCTTTTTCAACGAATCCCTGTTCTGTGACGATTTTCTGAGCACCCACCAACTGCTTTACTCGAATGGCGCATTTTTCACCCCGGACGGCAGAATGGTGGACCCCATGCCCCTGCGGTGTGAGATCTTCGAGATGATGCGTGAATACGTTGGGGCGAACCTTGCCAAGAAAGTCACCAATGTGGTGGACGTGCTGAAGCTGGCGGCACAGGTGGAGGACTTTCCGCCTGTCACCGACCGCATCGCACTGGCAAACGGCACCCTGTATCTGGACGGTACCTTTCAGGAGGGCAAGCCGGAGATCGTGCGCAACCGCCTGCCTGTCAAGTATGACCCGAAAGCCGTCCAGCCCGTCCACTGGCTGCAGTTTCTGTCCGACCTGCTCTACCCGGAGGACATCCCCACAGTGCAGGAGTTCATCGGGTACTGCCTGATCCCCAGCAACAAGGGGCAGCGCATGATGGTCATCAAGGGCAGCGGCGGTGAAGGTAAGTCGCAAATCGGCGTGGTGCTGTCCCGGCTGTTCGGCTGCAACATGAAGGATGGCAGCATCGGCAAGATCTCGGAGAACCGCTTTGCCCGTGCCGATTTGGAGCACACCCTGCTCTGCGTGGACGATGATATGCGGATGGAAGCCCTGCGTCAGACCAACTATGTCAAGTCCATCGTGACCGCACAGGGGCAGATGGATTTGGAGCGCAAGGGCAAGCAGAGCTATCAGGGCTGGATGTACGCTCGCCTGCTGGCGTTCAGCAACGGCGATTTGCAGGCATTGTATGACCGCTCGGATGGCTTCTACCGCCGCCAGCTCATTCTGACCACCAAGGACAAGCCCCTGTCCCGTGTGGACGACCCGGATATTGCCGAGAAGATGGCGGCAGAAGTCGAGGGCATCCTGCTGTGGGCATTTGAGGGCTTACAGCAGCTGGTGAAGAACGGTTTTCAGTTCACCGAGAGTGAACGTGCCAAGCGCAACCGGGAGCTGGTGAAGCGGGACAACAACAACGTGTTCGATTTCCTCGAATCCGAGGGCTACATCCGCCTGAAGGCGGATGCCTGTACCAGCTCGAAAGAGCTGTATGAGGTCTACAAGATGTGGTGCGAGGAGAACAGCCTGAATGCGATCAAGGCACGAGGGTTCAGTGATGCCCTGATTGCCAACCAGCGCAGGTATAATCTGGAATCCACCAACAACATCGCCAACTCGTCCGGGCGGCGTGTCCGGGGCTTTGTGGGCATCGAAGCCCTTGTGCAGCCCGACCTTACTCCCAGCAGTTGGCGAGTATGACCCCCTATAAAGGAGAATATGGGCGTTTTGCTGCGTACGTGCGTACGCGGCGGATGCCCTTTCTCTGTACGCACGTACGCAGCGATTGACCGAATACGCACCATATAGGGGTGTTATTGGCAAAGTGTCAAGTTGACAGTTTGCCCGGAGCAAGAGTGCAGAGAGCGCAGCGCTTTGCCCCAGTGATATGATGCTGTGCGTCATATCCTACTGGGTATTATCTGGCGCAAAACGGCGGCAGATCCAGCAGCTTCGCTGCTGCGTTCTCCCTGCCAAGATGTTGAAACGGAGGAATGTCTATCTGAAATTAACACGACACAACGGACGAGCCGGAGCACACGGCACCTACAACCCAAAGCACAATGACCGCAGTTTCAACCTTGCCAACAGTGAGCACATCGACCCGGAACGAGCAGAGGGTAACATCTATTGGGACTGCCTCCACGGCTTCCGCTCGGCTCTCGCCCCACAAGACCCGGATGATCTGGCTGCGACCTTCTCGGATGTAGAACGGCAGTTCTACGAGAGCCGGTACACGACCTTTATCGAAGGTCAGAACGAGCGTAATGCCAAGATCCGGCACACGGAACGCAACCGCTCCATTCCTGACCTGCTGTCCAGCCGCAAGACCTGCCCGGAGGAGACTATTTACCAGCTTGGGACGCTGGACGAACACGCTTCGGCAGAGGACTTGCTGAACATTGTCACGGAGTTCATTGAGGAGTTCAAGGGCAAATTTGGCGAACACGTTCATGTGCTGGACTGGGCGCTGCATTTGGACGAAAGCACACCTCATATCCACGAGCGTCATGTATTCGACTGCGAGAACCGGTATGGCGAGATCGCACCCCAGCAGGAAAAGGCGTTGGAAGCGTTGGGCTTCGAGCTGCCCGACCCGGACAAGCTCCTCAGCCGCCGCAATAACCGCAAGATCACCTTTGATGCCGCCTGCCGGAAAATGCTGTTTGAGATCGCCAAGCGGCACGGGCTGGAACTGGAGGAAGAAGCGGAGTACGGCAACCGCAAGTATCTGGAAAAGCAGGATTTTATCTTTGCCAAGCAGAAGGAGCAGCTTGCCGCTCAGCAGAACAGGCTGGACGAATTGACCCTCAAGGTCAACGACATGGAAACGCTGATCGACGAGGTAGCGGCAGCAGCCTACGACAAGGCGGTGGAGGTCGTGACGGACGTGGTGCGCACTGAGACCCGGAAAGAGGATATGCGGATGATCGAGGACACGAAGAAGTGGGTGTTGTCCCCGGAGAGAAAGGCTCCCAAGGTTACACGGGAGTACACTGCCAAACATCTGGATAGCGTGCTGGACAAGTTCCTCAAGACCATGCAGACTACCGCCGCCCGCTTGCAGGAAAAGCTCCTGAAACCGGAAGTCCGGCAGAAAGGCAAGGAGCAGGTCAAGGAGAAAGCACGGGATTCCGTTCTGCAACTGCTGAACCGCTTGCAGGCGGAGCAGGCACAAAACAAACCAGCGGCACAACCCCGCACACAGGAGGGGCACTCGGAAATCTGAACTCATCGGGAACGTTTGGGGCAGAAAGCTGGCACTTTCTGCCCCGGCACCCGGTTACAAGGATATGGAGGTGCAAGTGAAGGAAGTTCCGATTTGGCAAAAGAGTAATCTGACCTTGGAGGAAGCGGCGGCTTACTCTGGAATCGGTATCAATAAACTGCGGTCAATGACCGATAGCGATGAATGCAAGTTCGTCCTTTGGAACGGAACCAAACGGCTGATCAAACGCCGTAAGCTGGACGAATATCTGGACAAGGCATTCTCGGTCTGATGCGGTTCAAAAATTGACCGTTTGATGTTGCAGGGAGTCTTGCGTCATGGTATACTCATGGCGTAAGGCTCCTTTTCAACATTCTGTGAATGAAAAGGAGAGTTTATATGCAAAGACGTAAAGATAATAAAGGCCGTGTTTTGAAGGATGGCGAGGTTTATCGCAAAAGTGACGGGCTGTATATGTACCGTTGGACTGCGAAAAACGGGAAACGCCACACCATCTATGATGTAACTTTGGAGGGGCTGCGCGAAAAGGAAGAGAAGATTCAGCACGATTTGGCAGAGGGCATCCGCATCCCGGAGTGCAGCCTGACCCTGAATGACCTGTTTGAACTGTGGCGTAAGAACAAGGTGGGCTTGAAAGAGCATACCTTCGCCAACTACGTTTATATGTACAATCGGTTCGTCCGGGATGAGATCGGCATGATGAAGCTCAAGGACATTCGCAAGTCGGATATCCGCAGCTACTACAATGGCATCGTCCGCAATGGCAAGATGGCGTTGAACACGCTGGAAACCATCCAGAATGTTCTTCATCAGGTCTTTGCGGTGGCGGTGGACGATGAGTACATCCGTGTGAATCCCACGGATGGTGTCCTGACGGCTATTAAAGCCGCCCACCAGTACGAAACGCCCAAACGCCACGCTCTGACCCTGCCCCAGCAGCAGGCGTTTCTGAATTTCATCAAGAAAACGCCGAAGTTCCAGCACTGGCTCCCGATGTTCACCTTCATGCTGGGTACCGGATGCCGCATCTCGGAAACAGTTGGCCTGTGCTGGGGCGACATCGACTTTGAGAGTGGGTTTATCACCATCCAGCACAATCTGGTGTACCATGACCACGAGGTGGGCGGCTGCTATTTCACCATGTCCACACCCAAGACTGCCGCAGGCAAGCGGGCAATTCCGATCTTGCCCGAAGTGCGGAAGGCGCTGGAGCAGGAGCGCACCAACCAGCAGGAACTGGAATTAGTGTGCGAATACGAGATCGATGGAATCTCGGACTTCGTATTTCTGAACCGCTTCGGCCAGCCGCAGAATCCGCAGACGGTCAACCGCGCCATCAAGCGCATCAGCGTGGCATACAACGAAGCCGAACTGGAAAAGGCCGAAAAGGAAAAGCGGGAACCGCAGCTGCTGCCGCCCTTCTCCTGCCATAATCTCCGGCACACGTTCTGCACCCGGCTGTGCGAAAATGAGACCAACCTGAAGATCATTCAGGACATCATGGGACACAAGGACATCAGCACTACGATGGAGATTTATGCGGAAGCCACCAAGGAAGCCAAAGCCCATTCCTTTGCAAATCTGAACGGTAAACTGGGCATTTCGGTCTGAAATCTACTACACCAACTACTACACCACTTTTACACCAAATTGCCGGTAAGTTGTGGAGAGTTGCGTAGGGTGACGTACGGGAACGGGAAAAAGGAAGCCGCATGGATAGGCTTATAAAGGAAAATAAAGCCATTTGTGAGCCTTCCTTGACCTGTCCCGACGATGAAGCCGATTGAGCAGTAAAACGTAAAAAACGGCTTTGTTTCGTTTGAAATTGTGGTGTTCGATACTGGAACAACGTGGATTTACCACCAACTTACCACCAAATTTGATAATTTGCATCAGTAAAACGGAAAGCAGCCTACAATAAACACAAGCACCCCTGCCAATGAAATGTGCGATGACACATAGATTGGCAGGGGTGCTTTTCATGCTTGGAAGATATTAAGAGCATTTCGGAAAAAACACTGATATTGCCTTGTTGCCCACCGAATCAAGTCGTGGTATAGTAATAATTGGAGTAGTTTAACCTTAAAGGTCGTTGCGGCATACAACTTCCGATAATATTGATTATCTGGAAGTTTTCAGGATTCTACAATGCAGGAGATTGTCTGTATACAGGCTTGTTGTTGTGCTACGAAGTGAGCAAGATGATTCAACAAGGATGATAAAGAAAAAAGATGGAAAATAAAACAAAAATTGATTTGAAAAACAAAATCATTTTTATCACGGGTGTAGCGGGTTTCATTGGTTCCAACCTTGCAAAGCGGCTGCTCTCCACGGTGGAGGGTGTCAAGGTTGTGGGTCTGGACAACATGAACCACTATTATGATGTGCGCCTGAAGGAAGCCCGTTTGAAGGAAATCTGGCTGTGCCGCCGTTCTACTGCTATCGTGCCTGTGATGTAAAGCGGATTCAGGAAGCACTGGATAATGGCTGCGGCTATGACGCACCGGGCAGCTTTGCGGCTTGGTTGAGCAAGCGGACACCGATGCACGCTTACGTCATGCCGGGTAAGAGGTATGACATTGGCGATATTAACAGCTATGAGTATGTAAAGATCGTGTTTTCAAAATAAAAACGCAAAGAGAGAGGAGAAAGTAATCATGAGAGATTTTAAGGATTTGAAAATTGCTGTGGCCGGAACTGGCTACGTTGGACTTTCCATTGCAACGCTACTGAGTCAGCACCATAAGGTGACTGCGGTGGACATCGTTCCCGAAAAGGTGGAACTGATCAACAACAAGAAGTCTCCGATTCAGGACGAGTATATCGAAAAGTATCTGGCAGAAAAAGAATTGGATTTGACCGCAACGCTGGACGCAAAGGAAGCATATTCTGATGCGGATTTTGTGGTCATTGCAGCACTTACCAACTATGACAGTAAGAAGAATTTCTTTGATGCTTCGGCGGTTGAAGTTGTTATTAAGCTGGTAATTGAGCATAACCCTGAAGCAATTATGGTAATTAAGTCTACGATTCCTGTTGGCTTCACTGCAAGTGTTCATGAAAAATATCACTGCGATAACATTATCTTCAGCCCGGAGTTCCTGCGTGAGAGTAAGGCACTGTATGACAACCTGTATCCGAGCCGTATCATCGTTGGCACGGATGTAGAAAACGCCCGTCTGGTGAAGGCTGCACATATTTTGCTGAATTGCTTCAGGAAGGCGCAATCAAGGAAAACATTGATACGCTGTTCATGGGATTCACTGAGGCTGAGGCTGTTAAGCTGTTTGCCAATACCTATCTGGCTCTGCGTGTTAGCTACTTCAAAGAGTTGGATACCTATGCAGAGATGAAGGGCCTGAACACCCAGCAGATTATCAATGGTGTCTGCCTTGATCCGCGTATCGGTACTCATTACAACAATCCCAGCTTTGGCTACGGCGGGTACTGCCTGCCCAAAGACACTAAACAGCTGCTTGCAAATTATGCCGATGTACCGGAAAATTTGATTGAAGCAATCGTCCAAAGTAATAGAACTCGTAAGGATTTTATTGCGGATCGTGTGCTTGAAATTGCTGGTGCTTATGAAGCGAATGACAGTTAGGATGAGAGCAAGGAAAAAGAAGTTGTAGTTGGCGTTTACCGTCTGACGATGAAGAGCAACAGCGATAACTTCCGTCAGAGTTCCATTCAGGGTGTTATGAAGCGCATTAAGGCCAAGGGTGCAACCGTTATCATTTATGAGCCGACTCTGAAAGATGGCGAGAAGTTCTTTGGCAGTCTTGTTGTGAATGACTTGGATGAGTTCAAAAAGCAGAGTCAGGCCATCATTACAAACCGCTACGATAAGTGTCTGAATGATGTAAAAGATAAGGTGTACACGAGAGATTTGTTTGGAAGGGATTAAATGTACGGGAAAGCGTGATAAATTGGTTGATTGCCTAAGAGGCTATGCCTGCTTGCTAGTTGTTTTTGGGCATGTGATTATGGGCATTAGAAAATGGGGGGGTATCCCGACATTTGAGTATCCTTTGGAAAAATTTATATGGACATTCCATGTGTCTCTATTTTTCTTTTTGAGTGGATATGTATATAAAATTACTCAAAAGTGGAAATCAAAAGGAACCAGAACAAGGTTTATCGCGTATAAGTTTATCAAAGTTGCAGTACCATATTTTTCAATATCAATATTTTACATTTTGATAAATAGCTTAACAGCTAAAACAAATACGAGTTTTTCAGTGACAGATATTTTTTCATTGTGGAAAACTCCCGTGGCGCAATATTGGTACATTTATGCTTTATTTATGTTGCTTCTATTGTATGCTGTTTTGTCCAAGGTATGCAATGATTGGATAATCACTGTTTTTCTTGTTCTTCTAGCGTATATACGGACTGCTATGGGAATCAATGTGCCACTATTTGGAATATGTTTGGGTCATGCGTTTAGCTTTGGAGTTGGGGTGTGTTTGCCGGATATTCAATACTTTAATCGAAAAAAATTGCTCCCATTACTGATAGGGGTACATGTATTGACCGTATCTTTGATATTTGTTTTTCAGATGCAAGATGTGGCACTTCTCAAAGATTACATGCGAATGATTGGCATTATCACAAGCGTATCACTGATTGGAGTAGTAGCCGAAAACAAATCAATACAAAAGTTTTTGCTGTTTATCAATAAGAGGTGTTTTCAGATTTATCTGCTACACACGATATTTACTTCGGCAATACGAATCGTCCTGATGAAGCTGTCAATTAGTGAATTTTATATTCAGACTTTAATTGGAATGGTTGTTGGAATTGTTGTTCCAATTCTAATTGGAGAGTTCTGCTCTAAAACAGTGCTTTTGAACATCTTCTTTTTCCAACTAAAACGATTGAACGACTAAGAACATCATTATAGCAATTTTCAAAAATAAGGCGAATAGCCGCAGGAATGGAACCAGCCTGAGCAGTCAGAAGGCGAAACTGTCTG
>PPYE01257189.1_pt1 | contig 16443 bp, 12 predicted proteins | sample 1559881 | NCBI WGS metagenome assembly PPYE01 (sample SAMN08240022, study PRJNA423297) | Human gut metagenome, whole genome shotgun sequencing project. | reverse complement strand
CGTTTGATGCATTCGGCGGCGTCTTCCTTAACCACATCAGCAATAATGATATGACCTACATATTTACCGTCAATTGAAACATGAAGGATAGTGCCGGTAAGCTCACAGTCGTGGTAAGCGATGCCTTCTTCACGCATCAGCTTATCGTTGCCCACCAAAACCACACGCTCGTCAACCACCGCACGTACGCCATGGCCGCCCTCTTCACGAACATCGGCAATACGGCTCTGATCGATTTCGCCGGTGAAGGCTTCCTTGACGGAAACGGCAATGGGGTGATCGGAGTACGCTTCAGCATGCGCTGCAATGGACAAAATGAGGTCAGGGTCAACCTCTGCCGCAGCATCGGGATGCACGGCAACCACGTTGAAACTGCCATTGGTGAGCGTGCCCGTCTTGTCGAACACCACCGTTTCGGCATGAGCCAGCGCTTCCAAATAGTTGCCACCCTTCACCAGGATGCCCAAACGAGAAGCGCCACCAATGCCACCGAAGAAAGAAAGGGGGACCGAGATAACAAGGGCGCAAGGGCACGAAACAACCAAGAAGGTCAAACCGCGCTCGATCCAATCGGACCAACTTTGACCGAACAACAACGGCGGCAACACAGCCAAAACAAGAGCACCAATAGTAACGATGGGCGTATAGTAGCGCGCAAAACGCGTGATGAAGTTTTCGGTTTGGGCCTTCTTTTCGCTAGCGCTTTCTACCAGCTCAAGAATGCGCGAGACTGTGGATTGCTCGAAGGGCTTGCTCACTTTCACCGTGATCTTGCCTGTCATGTTCACACAGCCCGAAATCACTTCGGCGCCCTCTTCCACATGACGAGGAACAGATTCTCCAGTAAGTGCAGCAGTATCGAGCTGAGTGGAACCCTCCACAATGGTACCGTCAAGAGGAACGCGCTCACCGGGCTTCACCACGATCTCGTCGCCTACGCCAATTTCGTACGGATCGACCTGAACAAGCTTTCCATCACGCATAACGTTGGCGAAGTCGGGGGCGATGTCCATCATGTCGGCGATGGACTGACGCGATTTGCCCACGGCGTAGCCCTGGAACAGCTCACCCACCTGATAGAAGAGCATTACCGCTGCACCCTCGGCCATATGAGGCTGAGAATCGGGAAATAGAACCAGGGCAAATGCGCCCACCGTTGCAATGGTCATCAGAAAGTTCTCATCGAACACCTGGCCGTTGCCAATGTTGCGCGCCGCCTTCAGCAGCACATCGTAACCTGCAATAAGGTATGGGATAAGGAACAAGACGAATTCAAGGTACAGCGCGTTCGTTTCCCCGCCAACGTACTGCGCAAGCGGAACAAACTCCGTAACCGCGAATACCACAGCAAAAATGGCGAGCGCCGCAACAATACGGTTTCGCGTCCTTTTCTGCTTTTTATTCATGCAAATCCCCTTCGTAGCGTATACAGGCGCATCGGACCTTGGTAGGCCGGATGCACCGCGTTCGATTTTTGTTTAAAATCTCGCAGAATTTGGTGGCAACAGCAGCAGCGTTTCGACGAACGCTGAGGGCCCGAAAAGGCAGACCAGCATACATGGTGCCTCGGTCAATCGAAAGCTACCGATGCTGCTGAAAACGACGCACAGCGCCAGCACGCTTTCGTGAAAGAACAATAGCCGGCAGACTATCGCAAAATGACCATGTCGGGCTCGATCTTGTGGCAGATCTTTTCGGCTTCGTCGAGGATGGCATCCATCTTCTCGGGCTCGGCGTCAATCACCAACTTCTGGGTCATGAAGCTCATCGATGCCGTGTTTACGCCGTCGATCTTCTTGATAGCGTCCTCCATCTTTGCAGCGCAGTTGGCACAATCAAGATCCTGCAATTTGAATACCTTACGCATGGTTATTTCCTTTCCTGAAAAGATTCCCCTTTGGGCAGACAACCCACACAGTGGTCTGGCTATTCGCAGATATGCGTCATTCCCTGGGCAAGCATCGTGTGCACATGGTCGTCAGAAAGCGAGTAGATCACGTTCTTCCCATCGCGCTTCGCACGAACCAGACGGCTTTGCTTCAAGGTTCGCAACTGATGAGAAACCGCACTTTGAGTCGCACCGATCTCCTCGGCCAAATCGGCAACACAGCGGTCCTTCGTCATGAGAGAGTAAAGGATCTTAATGCGCGTGGTGTCGCCAAACACCTTGAACAAATCGGCCAAATCGTAGAGCAGTTCTTCGTCGGGCATCATGTCGACAGCTTCATCGGCAGCATCGCAGCCGCAGCCACAAGCGCTTTCGATTTCTGAAGAGACGCTGCGATGAGCTTGCTTTGCTTCGTTCGGTTCCTCTTCGGCCATCTTTGATCCTTTCACATGTGAACAACTGTTCATATGATAAACCGTGAATTAGTTTTCGTAAAGAGCAAAAGATACTGTTTCGAAAAGGAAGGGATGCCGGATAGAAGTGTCAAGGATGCTCTTTTGAGAATAAGAAAGGCCGCAACTCGTGGTGACCCGCATCTCTCGATCTAGGTTTTCCATTTCTTAGCCCAAATCCGAAAGCACGGTTCACGCAGAAGCTGCGGCCTGCCGAAAATATAAAATGACGGGTTTACTTGCCCTTTTGTAAAGACCTACTCCCCTTTTCGCACCTTGCGAGCAATTTTGTCAGCGACAGAAAGCGCCTCGCGGCGATCCTCGCCCCAGAAGGAAATAGACACCATACCGGCACCAACATGACTGCCGATGGTAGCACCGATGTCGTGCTTGATGACCGTGATGGATTCGTCTTGCTTGGCGAGCAGCTCGCAAACCCTGTCGGCATCTTTTTCCGAATCGGCATGGCCAATGAGAGCGAAGTTGCTGTTTTCGGCATGGGCCTTCCCGTAGAAGGACGCCAGCTGCTTCAGCCCTTTCTTGCGACCGTGAGATGCACCTGCCAGAGAAAGCTTGCCATTGGTGTCGAAATTAAGCAGCGGCTTCAAGTCAAGCTTGGAACCTGCAAAAGCAACCGAAGCGGGAATGCGGCCGCCACGATGAAGAGCGTCGAGGTCGTCAACCATGAACAAGGTCTGAACGAAATAGCGTGCTTCTTCCGCCCAGGCAACCATCTCTTCGGCGGTAAGCCCGCTTTCGCGCTGACGTAAAGCTTCCAGCACCAACAGGCCTTCGGGGGTAGAGCCGATGAGCAGGTCTACAATGTAGATGGGTGCTTCAGGGTGCTCTGCCTTCAGCTGGCTCCAAATGGCATAAGCCGTGCTGTAATTGCTGGAAAGCCCACTGGAAAAGCAGAGGTATACCGTGGGAACCCCCGACTCAATAGCATTGCGGAAAGCAGCTTCCGTTTCGGCGGGCGCAACTTGCGAGGTGCTTGGAGTGGCGCCGTTTCGAATGTTGTCGTAGAACTCCTTGGGTGTTACGGACTGATAAAAATCGTCCTTGAATGTTTTATCGTCAATGATGTAGTTGAAATCGATCAGCTGAATACCCTCTCGTTGAACGAGTTCCAACGGAAGATCGCAACAAGAGTCGATGATGAGATTGCACTGAGCGGACACGGTGTCCCCTTTCAACAAGCGTCTTACATGCGCTTTATTCAATTAGCATATCGAAGCGTTATTGTAGCCGAATACGGGCGAATTATGGTATTGCAGCAGCAAGCTCCCATCAGGCACGATACCCCCCCCAAGAGACTTTAGCGTGCTGAAGAGGGACTGTTCCTATTGGACCACGAACCTGCGAAGATCTACCCCTAGGCGCTCGGCTATGCAGCACAGCTCTTCCCCACTGGCTCGTTCAATATCAGCCACATCAAGCACTGCGACAGGAAAACCCGAGAACATGGCCGTGCCGCAATAATCAAGCAAGTACGCCCGCAGGGCATCGATGTCTATATCCACTATTGGCATAATGCCACCTACTTAGTTAGCGTCTCTATATCGGCGGCGAACTCCATCGTCACTTTCGAACCGAACGCGTTGTAGAAATCAAGAGCGCTTCGAGTAACCGCTTCCACTACTCCTTCGCAATACTCGTTAAAACCGCTCATGTCCAAATGGTACAAGCCATTCACGTTCTGCATAAGTTTTGCGAAGCCGTACCAAAATGCATCAATATGTTGAGTTATATCGTCATCAAAGAAGTCGAGGTACTTCTGCTTGTTGAACCCCTTCATACGCTCAATGCTCTGCTGAAGGGTATCGCCATCAGGGCATTCCTCAACCCTATAAGGGATTTCTCCAAAGTCATCCTCTTTTGTCCTGGAGCTGAAGAAGATCCACCAATACTCGGGCCTACAGGCACCCGAGGTGGTGTCAGTTGAAAAAGCCGCTAAAAGACCATTATCCCGCACCACACGAGAAAACGTATCGAATGAAGTGCGAACTTCATTCAACAAAAGAGCAGTCTCTTTGGCACTACCCACTAACCTGCATGTGCTGTCGGGCCGAAACGGCTGCGGGCTGTCGAAATGCAACCTACCCGCAAAACCCTCTTTCTTCTTGAACGCCCTAGAACGAAGATCGGAGCCAACGGTCTCAGATGCATCGCCTGATGATTCGCCTGCTTCCTCGACGATCCCAGTCTCACCAGCAGAAAGCACCATAGCGTAGCCAACATACGAGGCAGCAGCATCCTTCAAAGCTGCGTCGGCATCGATCTTGGCACCCTCTGCAGGCCCTCCCCTCAGGATATCTCCCGCGAGTGAAAGCGTTTTGTTCAACCCCGCCAAAACATCATCAGTAGAATCCATCTGCCGCAATGCGGCATAGTGCTGCAAGTAATCTATCGTACGGGGCATACGCTTATCGGCAAACAGCGCGGCAGAAACCTGCTCCTCAACCCATTCGAAATATCTCCCCAACGCAGAGCCAAGCGTCGCGCGGGCAGCTTGGCTCTGCAAGGACTCAACAAAGTTTTCGCTCATAGCTAAATCTCCAAAGCCTTACGGGCGGCGGACACCGCATCGCCATCGGGGTAGAAATCGGGGCTTACGCTGCTCATCAGCTCCTGCGGAACCGTTTGAAGTTGCGCAAGGCTGCTCATGGGAAGCAAGATCTTCTTTGCTCCTGCGTTCTTCGCCACACGGAAAATATCCTCCAAATCGCGCAGTTCATCCATACTGCCCGACATGCGAATAACCCCGGGAATAACCAGCGAAGCTGCAACCGGACGACCACATGCCGCCGAACATAAGCCCACGAACTCCGCCAATGAAATCTCCGCTGAAAGGCCCTTTTTCTGCAGGTCGTTGAAGAACATCAGGTAATCGTAAGCGCCTGCACGCACGCCCAACGCAACCTTGTTGGCGTTGTTGCCGAAGTACTTGAACGCCGCCTCAATACCATCGTTAACTGCGCGGTTATAGCCTAGCCCTTCTGTTTCGAGCTTAAAATCGCCCGCCACTGCCTTGTTTTCCAGCTTGTATATGGCCATCTCGCCCTCGACGGAATGCCCCACGGCGAACACGTGACCCGCCTGCAAGGGGCCATCGGGTACCAGAGTGCTCTTCGACTGCTCGGGCACATACACCACATGATTCTCGGCGGGATTCTCCACGTCGATATATCCCAGGTTCACGTCGATAAACTCAACGCCCGCCATAATCTTCAGCTGCTCTTTCACGCGGCGGCGACCTTCGATAGCGTATTCCATGAGCATCCGTGCATCTTCCTTGGTCATGTTTTCGTCGGGGAACAAAAGCTTGGCCATACCGCTGAAGGTTTTGCGCACGCCAATTTCATCGCGCTTGTTGAAGTCGCTGTTCAAGCGGAAATATTCATCCGCTAAATGCGTGAAATCGCGCTTACGCATTTCATGGCAGAACTCACTTAGGCAGTCGGTGATAAGCCCGTAGTGGCCAGTGAGCAAATCGCTGCGCATCTTGGGCACTTCCCAACCGGGCAGGTACAAGTGAATGCGGTCGAAGAACGCCGAATCGTTGTTGAACTCGGGCGGAAACGGCTGGAACAAGTGCGTGGTTTTCAGCACGCTCTGAGGCGTGTCGTTGATATTGCCCTCGAACACCATGGAGGCATCGGCATTCAGCTGATCTTTGCCGCGCGCGAACGATCCAGATGCCATATAATCCTTCAGAATCTGAATGGCGTTCATATCTTTGAAGCGCATACCCGCAACTTCATCGAACGTAACGCAGTCCCAGTTGCCCACCAAACCAGCACGCGCCAGCGAATCGGCGCGGGCGTTGGCATTCATGCGACCAAACAAGTTCGCTGTGGTGGTTTGCCCGCCCGACATAAGAATGGAATACGGCGAGATTTCCTTGTACACGTGACTTTTGCCGGTACCGCGCGGGCCCAGTTCACACAGATTGTAGTTATGCTCTACCAGCGGCACCATACGGGCAATAAAATGCAATTTCTGCTTCGGCTTCAACGCAGCGGGCTCATAGCCGCAGCTACGTAGCAACAAATCCATCCATTCCTGGGCCGTAAACTCACTGCGCAGCGCAATCATGCCGCCCAAATCGAGGTTCGGCATCTGAATGGGCTTCAAGCTCACCACGCGGAAGGGGCTGTCTTGCGGGCCGCGTTTGCGACTTTTCTTCTTCGGTTTTGGCTTGGGCGCATCGTCGAAAATGTCCGCCAACGCATCTTCATCGGCATCTTCAGGCTGCAGGTATTCAATGCGCAGAATGCACCAAATACCACCCTGCAAAATCTTCGTATAGTTGCGCACATATTCGGCGGGCATCACGAATGGCTCAATGGCAAGGTTACTGAAACTCGCCACGTAAATGTCTTCGTATTCGTCGAGCTTGGCGTGAACCTTATCGATGATGGTGTACTGGCCCAACTCCTTGATCTTCGACTTGATGGTTTCGCTTTCATCAGAGCGCACGTAGTTTTCGGTAAGGATCTTGCGAATGCGCTCGATGCCCTGAGCCACCATCTCGTCATCTTCCGTGGAGCAGTACATGCCCAGCAGATACTCCAGCACGAAGGTAGGCACGTTGGCACCACGCTTCATCAGCGCTGTTAAATCCTTGCGCACGATTTTGCCGGGGAAATTCGCCACGACTTTTCCGTCCAGTGTGTCCAGCTCAAGCGCGGGTATCGTCGATTTCTTCTTTTCTTCTTCCATTGCTTACGCCTTTGCTATCGAAAGCGCCTCCCGCCGCCCCGCGCGAAACCGAGCGGCGACAAGCGCGCTAAAACCCAAAATCTATCGGAGCGAACGAAACCTCTATGCGGTACTCTTCGCGCCAGGCAATGGTGCCCGTTTTCTTGTCGCGCGCCACCAAGTAATACAAATCTTTTGCCGAAAAGCTCAGGTCAGAGCGCAAGTTAAACTGCACTTCCAGCACACGGTCTTGCGGGTTTTCCGACGCTCTATCGGCATGCGCCTTCACCACCGTGCTCACTTCGTTGCCCGAAACATCGGTGAACGCCAGCTCATATTCGCATGGCAGCGTTTTCTCTACCGCCGGCTCGTTCTGGATAAGCTTTATGCGGAACAGCGAATTGGTAATGCGCCGAGTGTCGTCAAGCACGCGCAGCGTTGCAAACTGCGTGTCCTCAAATTCTTTGGAACGCGCATTGACCTTGCGGAACCCAACCACGGGCACGCACATTTCCTGTAAGCTTACGCCGCCATGCACATAACGCGAGGTGCCGCCGGGACGCTTGATGCGCACGCTTTGACGCGGAGCCAACCCTACATATTCGCCACCCCCAAGGGCGTCCATGTTCATGCGGATGAACAGCATGGCATCGGGATTATTTGCACCGAACCAACTTTCCAGCTGGGCAGACTGAGCAACCATATGGCGTTTCCCTGAAATGGCCTCTGCCTCCGGCAAGGCGCTTTTGCCCACGCGTTGGCACTCCTCTAGTTCGTGGCGGGTGTATAGAAAGCCATGATCAGCGGTAATTACCACGCGCGCAGCAGGCACATCGGCGCATACGCGGCATGCCAAAGCGCACAATTCCTCAACCGTGTCGGCGCACGCATCGAACACGTCCTGCTCGGTTGCGGGCTTTTCGCCGGTGGCATCGATTTTATTGTGGTACAGGTACACCAACCCTGCATCTTTCAGCAGGGCCTTTCGCTGGGCACTTGGCATTTCCAAGTACTGCGATGCCCGCAGGGCACACGCCGTGGAGCGCGCTGTTTGCAGCACCGCTTCGCGCTGTTCGGTAGTTGCGGTAGGCTTGTCGTCTGCGAGAACAGAGCCCTGCTCCCAATTCAGCGAAAGCGTTTTCTGTGGCAGAAGCGCCGGCATGCCGAACTCCGTTACCGTAGGGAACGTTGCCTGCATGCTGCCCAGCTTCACCTTGCCGCCGCGTTCACGATTCAAGGTTTCGGCAATCTCACACGCCACCTCGTAACGCAGCGCATCGGACACTACAACCACCGTTGTTTTCATGTCGGAGTATTCGGGCAACGTTTCCCAGAAGAATTTCCGCTGCTGCGGCACGCCCTCCACAAAGCCGTGCGCTTCCCATTGCTGCGAAGCGGCATTCGTCCAGCAATCGCACGACTTGGCCAAGAACCAGTTTTCGTACAGGCCTTCCGCCCATTCGGCAACGGTGCGCGATGGTTCCTCCAGCACCGGAATACCCGCTTTTTGGCAGGCGGAATACGCCACGCACAACTTACGGTACTGCATATCCATATGCCACCAGTCTTGCGTGTAGGCAGCCCACACCTCCTGCGCATTCGCCAGGCCGAACGCACCTGCGTGCTTCTGTTCGAATTCCTGCATGCCAATAGCGGCTTCCAGCATTTCGAAGTAAGCGAAAGCGCGCCCATACCAGGCCAAATCCTTACGGCGAACAAGAACGGCACGCGCTTCTTCCGCACGATTGGAGCCACCTGCAACAGAGACAAACAGCTGCTGCAGAAGAGCTTCATTCACACAGGGGAACACATCGCATTCCATAATGCTGGCAAGCGGAAGGGCAGCGAAGCGAACAGGCAGGCCACACTCGCTTTCCACCAGGCGGCACACTTCGAACAAATCTTCCGCCGCAGAAGGTTCACGGTCCCATTCCTTTACCACCGCCAGGCAAAACGGTGCGTACTGCTTGGCAATATGCGCCTCCAGACCCGAAAGCGCGCCTTCAGGCATAACGTGCGAAGCCGCCGTTAGCAGAAGGTGCGCAGCAAATTCGCTCAGCGAATCACGTTCGGCGATGGCGCCCTGGAAACCCGTGCGGCGAGCAACCAAACCCGCTAAGGTTTCTTCCACGTTGAACTTGGCCAACAGCTGTTGCGACTCTTCAAAGCCCGAATGCATCAACAGCTGCAAATAAGCGCGCACCACATACGCAACGCTTGCCTGTTCGGGTTGCGTGGCGCCAAGCAGTACCGCCAAAATGCCCAGATCAACGTCTTCACCCGATGCGGGAGCGAGCATTACCGCAGAAAAATGCTTGATGCGCGTTTGTGCTGCAAAGAACTTCTTGTGCTTTTGCAGCGCTTCGCGCACTGCACCGGAATCGGCGGCACCAATTTGGCTTGCCAAAAGCGAGAAATAATCAGCCTGAAAATGGTCGGCGTACAGCTCAACATCGGCAAGCCAATCGCCTTCCACAACGCCACGGGGCTGCTTGCGGTACAGCAAGATGTCGTTTGTGGTATCTTTGCGGTTCACCAGGCGCTTTACCGTGAACATCACGCCGTCTTCAGCTTTCACGAAGCGAACGGCACGCGGAAAATCCCCACTAGCAGGCATAACGCCATCGACAACACCCGCATCATCGAAACCCAGCTGCGCAAGATCATCGAACTGCTCTTCGAATTCGCCATCCGCATCATGCCACACCACAATACGCCGCTGAGCGTACTCGCCCAATGGCTCCGCAAAGCGCTGTTTCAACTGCTCTATTACATCAATTTGGGACATAGGCTATCCCCTCTGATTGGCTTCAATTTCAGAGATGGCGTTTTGCATCCTCTCCACCTGAGACTCCACCTCATCCAGGCAATCCCGAATATCGCGCAGCGAAGCACTGTAATCTTCGGAAGGCTGACCATGACCAATAACGTCATCAAGCCAAACCACCGCATCGGAAAGATCCTGAAATAAATACCAGAGATTATTACTCTTCAAATCCTCGAGCAACGGACGGTCTTCAGGGAAGACAATCAAGCTCTGGTAGTAATTATCAAATTTCAACGCATACTCACTCCCGAACGTACTCGGGTTAATGGGTGTATACATGCTAATCAATCTGTCCGAATAGCGAACGTATTCGTCAAAATGCGAAGTGCATCGATTCCTCCCCTCTTCCCACCGTGCTTCTTCCCACGCCTTTTCTTCCGAAACGGCCTCTGAATTGCGGGACTCGAAATCCTTTAGCACCGCTTCGCCAGTAACCATCCTTATGCCGAATTTCTGAATGATATTCGCTTTATCGGCCCTTACGTTCTCGAACGATTTTGCAAGTTCTTTCTCTTGCGTCTCTTTATCCATCATTAGAATCACCTTTCCTTACTTGATCTTTGCTAACACGTCTTGGAATTTGGCGTAGTTCACTTTCACGCCGTCGTCTAAGTCGATTTCAATCATCTGATCCGCCAAGTGGTGCAGCTTTTCTTCGAAAGCCGTTGCCTCGGTTAGCTGGTCGTTCAGCTTCTTGATGCGCTTATCCAGCTTCACTCGAGCGCTCTTTTCGGCGGTTACCAGTTCGTTTTCCGCGAACTCAATTTGCGTACGGTAGCGGTCTTGCTGCTGATGCACGTATTCGGTACGCACACGCGCCAACAAATCGGGTTGGTAACGATGCATATAGATAAGTGCTCGAAAACCCGCCTTCTTGCCAGAATCGAACAGCCAGTAAATAGGGCGCTTCTTATACGTTTTGCAATGATCCTTGAAGAATTCCTTCAGAAAGTACTGGCGAATAACCTGGCGCGGCGAGCCTTTGCCCCCCAACGCCTCGGCAATGAACTGCAAATTTTGTTCCAGCGTTTCCGCACCGTACGCCGCTTCAACGAATGCAACGAAGCGCCCCACAATGTCGTCGCCGAAATACTCTTCGTCGGTAATAGGAATTACGTCGTCGTCATCAGGCATGAAAGTAACATTGTTCGGGTCGGGCATCTTTGCCAGGTAGTCTTCCAGCGTGTCGCCCTGGTCGGCAAGCACCAGCCCACCCACATCCAGCGAATAGCGGCCGAACATGCAGCCTACCGCATAGCTGATTAAGCTGGTAATTTCATCGCGCTTGGTGCGCACATACTTGTTGCCCTTGTACGATTCCGGAATATCTTCTTCGGTATCGAAAATCTTCGCAACCGAAACGTACTTATCCTCAACCTCGATAGGCACCTCGCCCACCATGTTGTAGATTTCGGCGAAGATACGGTTCAGTTCTTCCTCGTTGGCGCGAAGCTGCTCGAACCGTGCGTTTACCTCTTCTTTTCGGGCTTCATATTTATCTGCAAGAAGCGTTGCCATACTGGGCCTCCTTAAACGGAATAGATTTGAGTAGGAATCATGTTTAAAAGCCGTTTCACGGCTTGGGATTGGGCGGTTTTGCCGCTAGTAAGTTCTTCACGGTCGAGTTCGCTTAGATAGCAGCCGCAGAAATCGGGCATCATGAGCTTGCCGATGTCGGCATTGGGACCGCATTGGTACGGACCGCCATCGACCTGGTTGCCCAGGTTCAGATACACGTAGCCCATTTCATCTTCATGCCAACGCGCGCCGGCAAATGAGTATTCGCCTTTGGGAAGCTGTTCGAAAAAATAAGCTAGCTCACCTTCGAACAGCTCCATCGAAACCGCGAAAGAGAGTGCCAAAAACCAGGTGTTGCCACATCTTTTCAAACGAAGGCAGTCGGCATCGGCATAGGTGAACACCTCCGAATGGGCGCTGAACAACGGAGCAAGGTCAAAGCATGTTTCAGCAATTGCGTCAGCGATGTCGTAAAGCACCGCTGTGCCCCTCCCTGCAGCAATCTCCTTAGCAAACCGTTCGCCTTCTTCGGGCATATTAGCAGCCGTACAGTATTCGCGAATCATGGCAGTCAGAACAGCGCGAATGGTTTCTTCACCACCCGCAAAAACAAGGCGAACCGGGTTGCAGGCATGACCACACGTTTCGCGCGTTTGCAACGCATCGCATGCCTTCTTCAGAACGGGGCGCAGCTTTTCGCCGACATGAATATCGCCCACAACATGCTCGATGCGGCGCACGGACCTGAGCCCGTACTTTTCCAACAAGTCGGCATGCATCTCCAGCACCTGGTAGGCGTACAGATACACCACAGCCTTGTGAAAGTTAAAGGCGTTTTCGCGCTTCACTGAAATGGATATGTCGTTTTCCGTACCCGTTTTGGCAATGAGCGTATATGTGGAATCGAACCGTGTGCGCCCGTTATGGTTAAGCTCATAGCCGAATTTGCCCTCCAGACGGCACACGAAGAGGTTCTTGTTCGCCACCAAGTTGCCATCTTTTTTACGAGGAGCAAGACCGGCTATCCACTGCAGCATTTCATCGGTAGTGGTTAGCGCCATCACGCGCATGAAATCGTCGAACACCCTACGCGATTGCGCAGCCGTTTGCCGATACTCCCTGGGGATGGGCATAACCCTGGCATCCGCAAACATAAGCTCGCCTTTGCGGAACGGACGCGGACGCTCCGTTTCCTGAAGCTTCGTCAAGCTGGTGAACAGCCGCCCCTGCGAAGGGAACGAGATGAAAATGTCCAGCCCGTCTACGGTTACGATCTTTGCGATTGTCTTGCAAAAGGCTTGGTAAGGTGCTTGCTTCTTGTTTGTCATATCAATCAAATCCTAAGCGCTTACCTGGTATTTTAGAACATATGTTCGGGTATAATTACGACTTGAAAGAACACCCTGGGTCGTGGTATAAATTAGGTGGTCCTCCCGAAAGGGTCGGCCTCCAAGAGCCGGGGGGTTTCCCCCGGCATTTTTATTTTTCAGGAGGCCGCAATGAATGAAGAGCTTTCGGTATTCGTGGACGAATCCGGCGACATCGGCGAAAAATCGCTCTACTACCTCATTACACTCGTGTTCCATGAGCAAGAAAACGACATCGCTCCCTACATCGAGGTCTACCTTGTTGACCTCAGCGATAAAGGACTTCCCGATATACCCATGCACGCTGGCCCTCTTCTGACAAAGCACGAACGATACGAGGAACTTCCTATCGAAATCAGAAAAAGCTACCTCTCGAGTTTTCGAATCTTCGCATCTCATTTGCCATTCAGCTACATAGCCCTCGCATACAAGAAAAGCGAATTTCGAGACGATACAAGCAAACTCCTTGATCGAATGAAAAGAGACTTGATTAATGCCCTCTTCGACAATATTGTTTACCTTCAAAAATTCGATGAGATTAAGGTTTACTACGACAACGGACAGGCAATCGTAACGAAAGCACTGCATGATGCAATCGAGTACGTCCTTGCTAAAGATGCGATTGTCTATAAGGACGCCAACCCTGCCGATTATCGGCTTCTGCAGCTTGCGGATTTCCTTTGCACAATGGAGCTCACCGCCATCAAATATCAGACAAAAGACCAAAGGCCAACGGACATTAAGTTCTTTGGCAAATGGGGCTCCTTCAAGAAAAACTACCTGAACAAATTCAGAAGGAAACGACTCAATTAACGGTTTAACCAATATTGCGGTATAAACAAAACAGCGTTCCGCAATGGAGGGCCGTCCAAGAACTGAGGGGTTTCCCTTAGTAATTTCTTTTGCTTCCCCATTAACGAGGGCTGTCGAAGTAGCCGGAGAGTTTCCTCCGACATTTTTTATGCCGCCGGTAGCATCGCCGCAAACAATACGACAATATTCAAACATTCGATTATTCACGGCAACACCATCCTTCCAATCAAAAACCGACAAGCAAACGCATGCCCGACTTGTCTCAACCGCAAAATCACGGGTTCATCCCAAATAAGCTAGGCAAAAGACTCAGCAAACGAGCCCAAACACCAGCCATGCTTTCATTGAAAATAGCTTTGCCCAACCCGCTTCCCGGCAAAGGCTTTTGCTTCACAAGGTTCATTCCAAGAGCGGTAACCCTGCATTCCTCAAAACACTTTTCGATATCAGACCAATCGCTTAAACCATCTAGATATTTCCTGTAAGAAAGCTGACAAAAGGCTGAGCAGAGCTGATCGACCTGCAAATCAGGAACTTCGCTTATTTCGGGGGTCCAAGAAGGGTCGTTCTTGGACCCCCGCACAACCCAGAGCAAGGACTGAATTGCAGCTTTCTTTAACGGACGAATCTCGTCGTCTGGTATCGTCAACTCGCCATCATCACCAACAACATGACGAACCCTGTTTTCGGAAATGGCTTTCCTGATGGAACGTTCCGAGATTCCCCATTTCGACGAAGCTGTTTTGATGTCCATAAGCTTTACCAACCAAACTAATCGCTGTCAGCGAATGGTTTCATGTCGCAAAAGAACACGTAGCCACTCCCATTTTGCGAACGAGTAACAGTGCATTCCCAGCCGTAATTCGCTTCATCGAGCATATGGAAGTAGACTTCCTTTGGAATAGTTTGGTCATCACAGATAATTTCATCGTATTTAGCAATATCGATAATGTCTGATTGACCGCTTTTGCCGTTGGAGAGAAGCCGAACGCATTCTTGCCCTGGGAGCAAAAATGGAGCAATAAACTCTTCGACAAAGAAGAGGTTGAAAATCGTCTTCGACCCGATGTTCGTCATTGTCATCTTTAAATATCGATTAGCCTGTTCTTCTATCGAGATGGCCAACTTTGGTCGGAACCGAATTCTCTCCTCTCTTCGCTTCTCCTCTCTTCGCGCCTCCTCTTTCCTTCGCTCAAACACAAGCATCCGCGCCGAAAGGAAAAGGCCGAGGCATATGCCAGCATATTGAAGCAGGTCACCCGAGGGAATCGCATCGTAGTCAAATAAGTGAATGTTGTAGAGAACAGTAATGACCACTGGCACGGCAATCACTAGAGCCACAGCACAAATGTAGCCTCTGGGTTCTGGATTAGTATTCTTGCTATTATCTGCCATTGATTACACCAAGGGGTGGCGTTTGAAATCCCAAGAGGTTTCAAGCGAATCCCAATCTGACATGGACAAACTAATCGAATTTCGAACAGCTCCATTTACTTTTCCGAGCACTGCCTCTGCGATATCGCCCACATAGGGGATTCGGGCAATATCTCCAACTTGATAATTCAGAGTTGGAGCCAAAAAAGAAAGGCACATCAGGGAAAAACTCGAGTTCGCTAGGCCCAAAACATAATCAGGAAAGCAATTAGGGAACATGCTCATTCCCGCCATATCGTAAAGAGAGCCACTGGGTCTAAACCTAAAAGCAATCGATCCACTGCTAATCAGCGACCAAGTTAAAGAAGGCTTAAATCTTAAAGACTTGTCGAGGTTCTGAATATGACGACCATCCGATACGGCATCCCCTAATAACTCCGAGCCATCATTTTCAAAATTTACGACCCAATCGTTATTTCCAAACCATTTTCGATACTCCCCGCCTTTGTTGTAGGGGAACCATTTCATCCCAGATTCAATAGCTTCGGCATCATTGGTGCAATCCATTTTCTCCTTCAGATGGGATGGCTCCCACCAAAGTCGAAGAAATCTATCGTTGTCCCCCGTCTTCATACCTGTACGAAGAAGACATACATCACCAATCTTTTCTTCCTTGAATGCTTCCAACAATGCATCACTAGCCCAATAGGCTATTGGGGTGCCGGGGATTTGGGTGAAGGTTTTGGCTTTGCGGCGGTAGAAGTAGCCGCAATCTGGGTTGGCTATGGCCTCCAGAGCGGCAGCCTTCTTTGCCGCTTCTCCTGCAGGGTCAACAAGACGTAGGTAAGCACCCTCCAAATCGGGCTGGCCAACCGCAAATACCGTTGCCGTAGTAGACACCACTTCGCCGCCGATGGAGTCGAAGCCACGGGCGCCGATGTGAGCCATAGACACAATGGAATTCTGCTCGATGAGCTTGGTGCGCATCTTCTCGAAGGACCCTAAGAACATCCAGCTCTGCATGGTTACCATGGCGGAATAGCCGTGCTTTTGCACCAGATCGAAGCCACGTTCGATAAAGCACGTACACAAATCGCTCTTTACATCCGCATAGTTCTTCTTAATCCACTTGCTCATGAAGGTGCTGAAGTTGCTGCTGCCCATGTAGGGCGGGTTGGCTACTACGCAAGTGAACTTCCTTGCCAGGGTTTCGCACGTTTGCTTTGCCTGGCTCAGCTTCTCGGCAACGTTTGCGCCGAACAGGCTTGCCTGACCTGCTTCGGCAAAGTGCTCAACGTCATCGCGCAAGGCTGCAAGCTCAGCTTCGGTGGGGTTCAGCAGGCTGCCAATCTCATCCAAATGCGCCAACACGTCAACCAACTGCGGCTGGGCCAACAACGCGGCGCCTTCAGGCAGCTCGCCCTCTTCGAATACTGTAGGCGCAATGATGTTGATGTCCGCCTCTACCCCACGCGTAAAGAAACGACGGTCGTGCTCGCG